>Ga0181607_10002657_pt1 | contig 15756 bp, 7 predicted proteins | sample 041ome_9_FD_132420 | JGI IMG/M metagenome (GOLD analysis project Ga0181607, IMG submission 132420) | Coastal salt marsh microbial communities from the Groves Creek Marsh, Skidaway Island, Georgia - 041413US metaG (megahit assembly) | ecosystem: Environmental > Aquatic > Marine > Intertidal zone...
GTCTGGGGTGATCACTACTTTGGTGTGCGCGGCGTTGTGTTTGATTTTGTTCTTTGGCGAATTCTTCTCGTACAAGACGACGAAAATCGTGAGCGAATTGAGAGTAAATCCGCTCGGTGTTCATCAAACGGTGCCCAACGCGGAAAGACTGAAGATTGACGTCGATATTACCTTTCACAGTCTGGCTTGCAATCTCATCACGCTCGACACCTCGGATAAAGCCGGAGAAGAGCACTACGACGTGCACGATGGTCACATCGAAAAGAGGAGGATAGACAAGCATGGGAAAGTGATTGATGCTGCGTTTACTTCAGAAAAGCCAAACAAACACAAGGAGATTGAGCAAGCGCTGCAAAAGATGAACGAGACCGACTCCGCACACGCCGCCGACTCTCATGCCATGGAGCACGTGCAGCCGTTCGGTGGTATGTTTGGTCTACAAAGTTTATTGCAAGAAGTGTTTCCAGAGGGCGTGGAGCATGCGTTTAGAAACGAGAATCAAGAAGGGTGCGAGGTGAAGGGTTACCTTGAAGTGAATCGGGTACCGGGACGGTTTTCCATTTCGCCGGGACGTTCGCTCATGATGGGGATGCAAATGGTCAAGCTAAACGTGCAGACGGCATTAAATTTAACGCATACGATTCACAGGCTGTCATTTGGGGAAAGCTTTCCCGGTTTGGTGAGTCCACTCGACGGAACGCACCGCTCACTTCCGCCGAACGCGGTGCAGCAATATTTTCTTAACGTTGTGTCGACGACGTTCGAGCCTTTGGGAGAGAACAAAATCATCAGCACTCATCAGTATAGCGTTACTGAAACTTTCACAAGCTCACAGCGATCAATTATGGGGACGTCCAACGGCCGTGATCCGGGCGTCATCTTTACTTACGAAATATCGCCGATTCGCGTCGACTTCAAAGAGACTCGCACGTCGTTTGGTGCATTCGTCCTGGGTATCTGTTCCGTCATCGGAGGCGTCGTCACTATGGCGGGTATCACGCAAATGCCGTTGAGTATATTATTTCTAATCGCAAGACCCTCTTCGCGTCATAGACATTAGCAGTTGTAGCGTCCTAGTGTACATCGAGTCACATCAAACCATGAGTTACGTCCTGTAGTCCTCGCGCTCTTCCTCACACTTCGCCGCAACTACAGATGACCAAAATAAGTATTAGCAATCTTGAATACCTCGTGCGCGCCTTCCTCGGGTGATGACGCGCGTGGTGGCCGTCGGTGCAATTCTCTTCTCCGTGACCCTGCTCTGTTCTCTCGTCGCGAGCGTGGGTGTATGTTCCAACGACCTCACAGGTGCATCCCTTCTCAATGCTTTGAGCGATATGAGGATAGGTACAGATACCGACATGAGTTTTGTATTCTTTGCCGCACTCGTAGACGTCGGTCTGCAGTCGTATTGCGGGAATACGCTGCGAAATTTGGGTAGTGCGTCTGCTCAGACTCTCATTCTCGTTCCCGACAGTGCCTTTGAGAGGGCGTCGATAGTCATGGATAAAGGATTAGAAGAAATAACAAGTGACAGAGTCCTCGTCTGTGAAATTTTGGAGTCATCCATCGTGCAAGCAGCATTGAACAGCCGCGATGTTCGAGACGGAGACGAGCTCTCTACCGCGTCAATGCGTATGCCCAAGCTTCGCGTAGACGTCGTTCAAGACATAAACGTTCGCAAATTACGAATTTTCACTGATGTTGGAACAACTATCGCTGATTTATTCGCGACAGATGTCGCTCTGTGTCCTCGCTTGAGTGCCGTGTTCGCCTCAGAGCTCTTGATACCATTAGTCGAGTCAAACGCTTTTCCCAGTGTGTGGAAGATATCAAAATCATTACCAGAGCTTAGCACGAGTGCTGAAGCATTTCGAATCACTGATTCGTTGCGCGTGATATTCGAATCGAGCGAATACGATGGCTACGATGGGACTGTGGGGAGGTCAAGTTTGCAGACATGTGTCTTTGATGGAACAAATCATGGATTTCGCGCTTATTTCTTACCATCGAATCGCGCCTGGAGACGGTTCTTTCGCAAAACTGAGCTCACAAAATCTGCTCTTTTCTCAGATTACTCCCTTCTTCTCAGTATCCTGCTTTACACTGAAGGACAGCTAACGTCGACACAGCAAAGTATTGACTTGAAGTCGTACTTGTCGACGAGCCTCGTCCCAGGACAATTGCTACGCCCCGTCGGGGCGTCTACAATTTTGAGTGCCTTTCCAGGACAAGTGGAGATTCCAGCTTTGCGAGTGGACGTGGACATATCTAAGGTCAGTTCGCGATACGTTAGAATTTCTGGTGGGAGCACGAGCAGTCGCTTTGATAACACCGCCGTCGTCGTCGCCGCAGATATTGTTTCATGCACTGGCATCGTCCATATCATCGATGATGTGCTAGTTCCACCAATGTTGACAGCATTTCGTCAGCTCTCATTGCGTAGCGAGCTGTCTATGTTTACAGATCTGTTACGAGCGCCCGCAATGCATGAGTTGATGCTCGAACTCGATACACCATCCGAAACGAATATATTTGCTGACAGCGTCGTTTTCGCGCCAACAAATGTAGCGATTCGACTAACTTTGAATTACATCGGTTGGACGTTCGAAGATTTGTTCCAGAGGGACGCACTGTTGCGACAATTTGTCACGTACCACGTCATAAGTACTCGAAGCGCCGAAGGAGCCCCTGAAAGACTCAAATTTCGTCTAGGACTCGGTCCCGAGGAACAGCAGTTTGCCACGCGCTTGGCATATCCAATCTTAGCGAAGAGCTACGCTAACACGTTCCAAGGCACGCCCATCGCTAAGACAGTGAAAGTACTCTCAACTCGCCGCGGCGTGAAAAAGTTCTTCACACCCCGCCATGTGCTTCGAGGACGTTTAAACTCTGCACGGTTCATCAAAAGTGACATTCCATCGACGAATGGCGGTATCGCTATTATCGATGCGGCGCTCATTCCGCCGACGGCGGAATTCGGAGTGACTCTTTACGATAGAATTCTTCGCACACCGACGCTGCGTGTTTTTCGTGAACTTACAAGCGTTCTCGGCCTCCAGCGCGAGTTTGACACGCAAGGTTTTGGAAACGGTGACTGTACCGTATTTGCACCGACGGATTCCGCATGGGTTACCTTACTTGCCGATCTCATGACGACGCAGGAGGAAATCGCAAACCGCGCCACAGCGATGCTGTACGATATTATCATGCTCATGCTCGCCCCTAGAACGGAAGAATTTCAAGAGATTGAACGCGAACTTTATGACCCATGGCTGTCAAAGGACGCACTGGATGGTGACGAGCTCGTGACCGCGCTCTCGGGGTATACGACGGTGAGAGTACTTTGATTTAATTATTTCTCGTTTAATTATTTTTCCAAATTTTCCAGCATGCAAACATTATCCATTTCGGCGCATTTGAGAGATGCGTTGGTCAGAGCTGCACTCCTACGAGCACACTAGTAGCCGTACCTCGAGTTGTGGGTCCAGTGCTGGCGCAATCGTCGTTTACAAGGTAAATATATCGTATTCATCAGTGCATCAATTTAATTAATTTCATCAGTACGACCTCATGGAAAAACTATGCAAGAATTATTTCGCCGGTACGCCGATTTTGTGCACGAGATCGCGCTATGAGCTCTGACAGCTCAAGTAGGACATGGCAAGCGGACAACACGCCCTGAACGGCGAGCTTTACGTGGTAAAATAATTAGTTTTGGTCTGAGAAATATTTAATTAATTTTCAATGTTCGTCCTGATTTCACAGATAGATACGGTGCTTCTACCGCGCCTTGGCGAGCGTTGCCGCACGGCAGACTTTACATACAACGCGGGCAGCGCATTTGAGCTGCGAGATGGGCGCGTTCGACGATATGAGCGTTGTTTAGCACCGCCGTGTTCCTACACTTTACCAGGTGGGAATTATTTTCTCGAATTAATTTTTAAAACATTTCATTTGCTCCTACACGCGCGCTTTTTGCTGACCTTTGATTTTTCTACCGATCAAACAGGACTTTACGGTCGCGCTGGTGTGCGTATTTCTGTAGAAGCTTTCGTGACGTACGACGCGTTACCAATTTGCGACTCGTGGTGCGTATTAATTTCTTGGTGGTGGTGTGTTCCGTGCACCGGAGTAGTAGCTCAAACTATAGCCACGATCGGTGGATGTGCGCCCTATCAATCTCAGTGCGGTGGTTCCCTCGTTGTTTTCGTCACGGACGCGGGTGAAGTGCGATTTGGCGCGCAAACGTTCATGGACTCCTACAATAATTTACCGCTCAGTTTGGGCGGTGGTTTGCGCATCGTCGACGTCTCGGTGCCAGGCAAGGGTTTTTTTGCGCGCGACGGGATCGCGTTCAAAGTGCTCTGCACGTACGATGGCGTTTCGAATACGACAAAGATTTACATCAATGATAAGTTAAGGGGTATAGCAGATCCGTTCGTCATGGGTCAGTTTTTGTTTCGCCCGTTCCACAACGTATCCGGGAACTTGCACGAGAAGATCACGATTGGCAACAGCATGCACTCGGCTGCTTCCGCCACGAACACTTTAACTGACTTTCAAGGTATGCACGAGACGAGTAATGGAACTCCAGATACACGAGATGGCACATTACCGGCAATTGGTCAATTTGCGACCTATGACGCCTCGCCGCTCTTCGACGGCTCCCCAACAACGCAATATTTCTTGCCGTGGAGGGGCACGATTCACGAGGTGTACGTGTATTTTGACAACGGACTATATCAAGGGATTAGATATCCTTCAACTTGCGTGCACTTAGAGCCCGTCGAACCCGAAGCCGATGATTTTAGTGATTTTGTGACTCGTCGCCGCCGTCTCCACGAGACGCCGGTTTCCAGAGTGCGCATTGGCCCTCGGCGGCGTAGTGACATTCGGGCTACTAGCTAGAGGTCGAAACTACACAAACTATAAGACTAATGATTTGAGAATGTTTGCCGCGAAAGTCGCTTCCCTACTTTCCTTCCTGTCACCATCAAAGCAACACTCAGGCACGATGGCAGAAACAGGGGGAAGACTGACTCGCTGCGATCCAGCCTCGGGCGCGACACTCCAGACTGGAGTGGGAATGTCAACCAAAAGACCGCCACGAGCCGCGGTTGCCATCGAGTATAGCCAAACTTCATCACCGTTGACTTTTGCGAAAGCACGCGTTGCGTTCGCTGCGACGAGTCGCAAAGCCTCGTCGTCCTCCATGGCAAGCTTGGCCACGACGGGCACTGCCGCCCCGAGCAAATCGTGTAGCGCTTGCTTTGATTTTTCGCACGATGCGATGGATTCTAAAGTATCGCATATTTTGATACGGATGCGTCTCGTAAGCTCTGATGAAATCTCCGACTCAGCGATGAAGCTTGCATCGACGGTATCTGCCAGCGTAAGAAGTTCGAGCGATCGGTGTCGTTTGTCAACGTGACAAACACCTTGTTGCAAAACGCGCGACAGTATAGGCCATAGATCCGAGTTCATGCGTTTGGCGATGAAATCGCCACCACTTGTCGAAGCCATGGTTCGAAGTAACGACAAACTCGCTTCGTACGCTTCAGCTTGAATCGAAATTTGAAATCGGTCGCTGAGCGATGATACCGCATGAGGCCAGATGTTATGGATGTGTGGCAGTACACGGGCATCTTTGTAGAGGGAAGCCACATCAAAAGGCGTGGAATTCCTGCCTCCGTAAGCTTTGAGTACTTTTAAGACGTATTTATCATGCGTCAATGCAGATTCTGCTGCTGAAAGGCTCTCAAGAGCGAACGAGCAAGCCGTTGCAGATAAACTTCGAACGCCGGCGTAAGGCGACTCCAGCAGCGCGCTGACCGATCTCAGCAAGTCTATCGCACAACCGACCATGGCCTGAAGGCGACGAACGCGCTCCAAGGACTGAGCCCGGGTGGTTTCAATGTCCTGCGAAAGCACCGAACGCATTTCTTCGACAAAGACCTCCGTCAGCTCGTTCTCGTCTTCGCTGTCTGGCTCCTCCGGGTGATACTTTTGTATGCTAGCCACAACACCTCGCGAGTGTGTCTCTATCTCTCGCACCTCGAGCAACACTGCTGAACAATATTCATTCATTACGAGCAGAAAATCTTCGGAGTGCTCCGCATTTTTTTCTCTATTGACGATCAAAAATGTGCGCAACGCCAATCGAATCGGCTCTGCGAGAAGCTTCACCATGCTCTTTGCCGCATCAGTCCTCCTTAGAATAGCCGCAAAGAGTCGAGGAGCGCGTGAGTGCTTATCTAAATGCCGCATTTGTCGAGAAAGCATATCCACAACGTAGTCTGCGTTCGCAACGACAAGACTCGCTATTGGTGAATCATCGGTTGAATTGTATTCTCCGCTTTGAGCCAACTTGAGCAAAACAAGCGCTGCGGTGTCTCGCACCTCAAGCGATTCTTCACCGAGCTTATCGAGTAATGGACAAAGTACGTTTGTCAAAAATGCACTTGTTCGTATGTGATCTTTGCCGAGTCCTTCTCCGATGATCCCCATGCCTTCCATCAACACGCGTAGTAAAAGAGCGTTGTCCGGTTCCGCAGCGTCAAGATTCCACACCTCGCTGCATACGTACTCTTCGACGATCAAACTGGAGACGCGAACAAGATATTCTCTTTCAACTGCTGATTCAGTGATGGCGCCAAAAAGCATTTCATTGAGCGCTATCAGGTGGGCTGCCGCGTTTCTTTGCCATGCACCCGCGGTGCCCAATGCGTCGAGCTCTGCATCATTTCTCAATGTGCCGAGAAAGTATTGCGCCATTGGCACAAAATACGTTTCCAGTGAAGATTCGTTTGTGATTGATGCCGCTCGACCGAGTAATCTTAGCATTTTTGCAAAACTTTTGTACATGGATGCGTCGGGGAAGTACTGCAACCTAGGAGGCGCCCGTGACAACCCTTGCGCCGTCGACACGCTGGCTTCGGTCAAATCAATTAAACTTATCATCTGCGCGCTGCCATCTCGTCGTTGAGAAGAAAATGTTTCGATGAGCAGACACTCCGCAATGGTAGAGCACAAATGTTCTCTCGAGCTCGGACGGGCGAATAGCGTTTCTTTCAAGCGCCGAGCGCCGGCGAATTCCAGAGCGATGAGCAAGCGCTGAAGATGCCCGACAGCCTTATCGGAAGAATCACGCAGCGTGTCTGCTATGTTGGACAAATCGTCTTTTATGATTGCCTCCAAGTCTGCTCGGACGACGTAGCCGAGGTTGTCAAGAGATCTCAAATCTTCCAATATGGGCGTCGAGACTTGTGCCCAACTATCTCCCGCGAGCGTGAGTAAGCACTCCATCATTCTACGCCTCGTCTTCGCGCCCAGAACTTTTGCACAATGTTTTAAGACGCTACTCGCCATTTTTCCAGTCGCAAGTCTCACGGTCGCGCGCTGATGACTCGCTAAGGGTGGAATTGTCGCTAAGAGCGCCGCTTCAACGCGAGAGCTCGCGAGAGAGAGCCATTCTTTATCTCGAACCACCTTGAGATCTTTACCAGCGTTCGCAGGGGATACGGACGCGTTTTCGTCGTTCATATCCCTCGACATATTTTTTGCGTTCGATTCCAGCTGATCGTCTATCGATCGAGCGACGAGAGAACCCAGTGCGCTTTGCAACGCATTTGCACCTTCGCCCTCTGCGGAATCGCCGAGCTCTGATTCGTACAACGAGTCGTTCAGAACGCACGACAGAATGGACGCCATCGAACTCAGGGCAAACTCGACGCCATCTGCGCCAGTTCCTCCCGGCCCAGCGCCAACGTTTGGGCGAACACCACTCGCCGCGATTAACGCCTTGGTCAACCCAGACACCGTGCCCGGAAGGAAAAACGCGAGAGCATCGGCGTCGGCGACAAATCGAATCAAGCAATCGAGCGTGTTCAACGCACTCGAGCGCAGAAGCTTACTCCCTTGCGACCCCGCGCTTGTTTCTTCGTGCGAAATCGCAAGGAGCGTAGAAATCGTGAACCCGAGCATAGGTGCGATCTCGGAGGCGCCTCGAAATGCTGCTTGCACCTCTGTGGACGCCGCCGCGCAAAACGCGCGCGTCGCCTCCAAGACTTCCATGCATACCGTCTCGTACTCGCCTCGTCGCGGTAACGACAAGACACCGACAATCCCACTGAATATTCTCAATCCCATTTCTCGCGTACAGTCTTCCCCGCTTTTCGTCATCGCCTCTCCCGTCGTTCGCAGCGCGCTCTCGAGCAACCGCCGCCGGCGCGCCACATCCTTCGGCGCCGTCGTCGCTTCAACATCACTCGGCGCGCTCGACTCCTCCATCATTCGCGACACGTTCGCTCGAAGTATCTCCACGCACGGTATCGCGCACAGTTCCAGCGCGCGTCGCTCGCTCGGTGCTTCCGCGTGCGTCTTCCGTAGGCGCTCCACGGCGTCTCGCGCCTCGTCCGCGAACCGCGCCTCCGCGCGTCCTCGCGCCGCGCTCACCATCACCGCTCGACTGGCGTCGATGAGCGCATCGGTCGCGCCCGTCGTCGCCGTCGTCGTCGTCGTCGCGTCCCGTTCGTTCGTCGCTTCCGTCGACATCTCCGCGAAACGAGTTTCGCGCGGCGAATCCATCGAAATCTCTCGAATCAATCCAATCGACCCAATCGCTCGCGCGTTCGCGCGTTCGCGATCGGTGTCCGGCGCGCGCGCGATCGTCGACTCGAGTTCGTCGGTGCGTTCGCGCGCGGCATCGTCCGTCGCGTCCGTCGCGTTGTGCGACGCGCGTCGTCCGCAGTCGTCCTCGCGCGCGCAGTCAGTCAGTCGGTGCGGTCGTTCGGTCGTTCGGTCGTTCGTTCGTTCGGCGTCCCCGGTCCCGCCGCCGCCGCCGCGGACGACGCACAACTCGACGACGACGATGGGGAAAGAGGGCAAGAGGGAGAAGAAGAAGGAGAAGAAGGAGAAGAAGGAGAAGAAGGAGAAGAAGGGCAAGCGCGAGCGCGACGCGAACCGCGACGGCGGCGCGCGGGAGTCGTCGAAACCCACCACGGCGACGAAAAAGGCAAAGACGACGCGCGATGACGAGGGACAGACGTTCGGGATGGCGGCGGTGGGCGATCGATCGATCGCACAGTCCGGTGATACGTTTCAACGCGTGTTTTACGACGCCCCGGCGTCGTTGAAGTCGATGTCGGCGAGCGAGGTGCAGGCGGCGCGAGACGCGTTGGCGGTGACGCAGGTGGACGGTTTGTCGACGGATTTAGCGCCGGTGTCTTCATTCGCAGATGCGGGGTTTTCGAAGGAGCTGCTGCGAGTGACGGCACAGTTTAAGACGCCGTCACCGATTCAAGCGCAATCTTGGCCGATCATCATGAGCGGGCACGACATGGTGGGGATCGCGGCGACGGGTTCCGGGAAGACGCTCGCGTTTGGGATGCCGGCGCTGACGCAGATTCACTCGCAACCACCCTGCAAGCCCGGTCAGCCGATCTGTTTAGTGCTCGCACCGACGCGAGAATTGGCGCAACAAACGGCCAAGGTGTTTGACGACGCCGGCGAGGCTTCTGGGGTGAGGTGCGTATGCGTGTACGGGGGCGCTCCCAAGTACGAACAAAAGGCACAGATGAAGGCGGGCGGCGGAGCCGCGGTCATCGTCGCGACACCGGGTCGTCTTCGAGATTTCATGGAAGAGGGCGTGATTAAACTTGATAGAGTGACGATGTTAGTGCTCGATGAGGCCGATCGCATGCTGGACTTGGGTTTTGAGCCTGAAATTCGCGCCATCGCCGGCGCCACGCGCGCCGATCGACAAACCGTGATGTTTTCTGCGACGTGGCCTCAGAGTGTGCAAAGCCTCGCTTCGGAGTTTATGTGCAATCCTATCAAGGTTCGCATCGGTGCCGAAGGTTTGAAAGCTTCTCAAAGCATAACTCAAATCGTCGAAGTCGTCGAGCCGCAGGACAAGGATAGACATTTGGCGCGAGTCATGAAGCAATATTTGGGCAAAGGCAAAGAGGTGCCTCGAACCCTCATTTTCGGTTTGTACAAGAAAGAGTGCGCAAATTTGCACCAAAGACTTAGCCGTGAATGGCCAGCAGTGTGTATTCACGGCGACATGTCTCAGCATGATCGTGAAAAGTCGGTCGATGCGTTCAAGAAAGGCACGTCTCGAATCTTGATTGCCACCGACGTCGCCGCCCGAGGTCTCGACATTAAAGAGGTGGAGTATGTCATCAATTATACGTTTCCTCTCACGACGGAGGACTATGTTCACAGAATCGGTCGTACCGGTCGCGCTGGTGCAACGGGCTTGGCTCACACATTTTTTACATTGCACGACAAGGCGAGAGCGGGCGAACTCGTCAACGTGTTACGAAAAGCTGGCGCAGAAGTTCCAGAAGAACTCACTAAGTTCGGCACGCACGTGAAGAAGAAAGAAAGTAAGTTGTATGGCGCGCATTTCAAGGACGTGGACATGTCGGTGAAGGCTACGAAGATCACGTTCGATTAAATCTCTAGTGTGAACGCTACGTAATACGGGTATGCTATTGTTGTATGAGTGGTCGAAACCCTCCATTAACTTCTATCAACGAATCCTTTCCTAGCAAATCTCTAATCACTTTTTCTGGATCTCTCGATCCCCCGTGTCGCAATAATTTGTCACGAAGACTCTCCGCCGCGCCCGCCGCGAGGCTGTCGCCCTCAAAGTAACGCTTCCAAATGTCATCGGCCAGGACATCGGCGTACAGGTACGAGTAATATGTCGCTCCGTAGCCGACAAAGTGACCAAATCTAAGCTCCCAATTCGTACCGGACACAGGTTTGAACATACTGTGCTCGTTTTGAATCGTTGCAGCGAGATCAGCGATCGATTTTGACGATAGTTCGGATGTTTGGTTGTGAAGCTCGAGATCGGTCAACGCGAAGACAACCTGTTGTTGCGACTCAATCGAACGAAATATATTCCTCGACTTGCGCAACGCGGAAATCATGGCGTCAGGTATGGGCTCGTGCGTCATGTAGTGTTTTCCAAGAAGCTTCAAAGCACTTGGATCCCACGCAAAGTGCTCGAATAAATGACTCGGAACCTCAACGATGTCCATTGGCGCTCGAGTTCCAGACAAATGTTGGAATTCTGTATCCGAAAGCACAGAGTGCATGGCGTGACCAAACTCGTGTAACAACGTTTCCACTTCTCCGTGACTTAACAAAGATCGCCCTTTGCCCGATACGGGAGGGAAGTTACACACGAGAGCGACCGATGGGTGCTGCCGTTCTGTGGGCGACACCATGCGGCTACACCGAATGACAAAGTGTGCGGCGTGATTAAACTTTCCCAGCCTCGGGAGCAAGTCCAAATAAATCGTCCCTCGCATGTCTCCATCACGAGTCTTCACCACTAGTTTCTTCAGGTCATTCGTCCATCCTTCGCCAGGTGCCAACTCCTGCAGTTCGATGCGTAAACCGAGAACTCTCGCAAGAAGCTCGCCGATGCCGACGATGACGCCTTCCAAAGGGAAATACTCCGCAATCGCGGCCGAATTGAATTCGCACTCGTGTCCACGCGCTTGTGCCATCGCGTAAGTTTTGTCCCACACCGATATGTGTTTGCCGTGATTATACTTTTCAATGACGGCGTACTCGTCCTTTGCGCTCTGCCGAAGGACATCCGATAGACTCAACAAGAACTCGCGAACGGCGTCGGGTGATCGAGCAAGCAACGGTGCGGTGGCATATTTGGCATATGTTTCGAATCCTAGAGAATGCGCGACACCAGCACGAGAAGATATGAGGTTGGCCAAAACGTCTTTGTTTGGCTCGGGTCCAGTGTTCGCCGCTATGAAGACGTCTCGGCGCGCGTTTGAATCCCTCAGGTGTCTCAACATCAACGACGAGTTCGATGAATCTACCAACCCCGTCCATAGCTTACCATCATTACTTCGAAACTGGTCTCGCACTGTCTTCGGGAGCGAACTCAGCGTGCTCTTGTCGAGCGATACTCTGCTCGCTAACTCTGGGCGCAACAAATTCCGTTGAAACTCCATCCCGAGCTCAAGACTTCGCGACAAGCTCCCGTCGAAATCCCGTCGCCTCGCCGGGTCGAGATGAATACCTCCGCGTTCAAAATCTTCTTGCAAAGTAAGCGCCACGCGCGCGCCCTCGTCGCTCAAATTCTTTGCGTCCCTCTCTCGCGCGCTCCGCAACGCCTCGTACAAGTCGCCGTCGGCGTTCAAGCTTGCAACGTAATCTTGTAGTCGCACGTACGCCTTCTCCGCCGCGATGACGTATTCGCGCGAAGGATGCGTGTGACGACACACCTCCGCGACGTCCACGACTCGACAGACCTCATCAGATATCTCATCCACCGCCCCGACGCTCGCCGCGCTCGGCGCCGCCGCCTTGAGCGCGCGCGCCATCGCCTCGCACTTCGATATCGTCTCTCGCGCCAAGCGATCGAAATCTTCGGGCGCGCGCAAACCTTGAAGATCGTATAACCCCTGAGCGCTCGCCGTCGCCGTCGATCGCGCGCGATGCTCCGTCCACGGTCGACGAAACCCGTCGTGCGCGCCCAACGACCCATCGCCGTGTGACACATACTCGACCGTCCACGCGCGCGCGCGCCGCGTGAGACCGGTCCACGCGCGCCGCACCATGTCGAGCGAACGCACGGGCGTCGACGAGCGGCGCGGGCGCTCGCGCGTGCCCCCGCGCGCGGCGCTGTGCCGTTTGACGCGCGTCGATCGAAGTGTACATATAAATACATATAAATACTATCAATAGTACCATCAGAAAAGTCAGGGTTAATGTCATAAACATCCCGACACCCCGAACTCGCGCGAAAATGCACGGTCGCGTCGTCGTTTTCCTCGATCGAACGACGAGCGTTACTGCGAAACGGCCGACGCAGGACAGCACAGGCTGGCGCGACGGGGCGACGCGAGGCGCCACGGTGGACGACGCGCGCGGCCGGATCGTTTCATCAGACGTCCGTCGCGATGGTCGACGACGCAAAGACGGTGACGCGCGCGCCCGCGTCGACGAAAGATTGTCGATTCGGTCGAGGTGTGGTCAAGGCGAGACGAGGACGTGCGATGCGAGGCGAAGATGGGAGCGCGACGTCCGCGCTCGCGGTGATCGCACCGTTAGAAAAGGTGTTTCGCATGGATTTGATGTCGACTGAGGATGGAATGGGGCAGGAGCGCGACGATGATCCGCCGGCACGGTTTCCCGCTTCGACGGCGCCCGGGGGCGCTCGAGCGAGGCGCGATTTTGAATCAATGAACGCCAGGGAGCATCACGAGTGCATGGGAGAGATGATGCGAAGTCAACCGATCGCACTCGCGAAAACTGGAGTTTTGGGGGACGTGAGCTCTAGATACGTCGCCGATCGCGTCGAAGGGTTAGAGCAAACGTGGGATTTTGACCGAGTCGCGTCGTCGCTCGGCTCGAGCGAGTGGGAGTGTTTGATGTGTCCTTCAACCGAGCACAAATTTACGGTGTGCGACGACAGTAAGAACGCACACGGTTCTTATTATCACATACGTGAGCCCGCGGTTGAAAAGATGCTGTGTAAATTCAAAGACTTCGCGCAGTGCGCTCGAAGCTGGAGAGAAAAGTCAATCTTATTCGACGCAGAAATATTGCGCCCCGTGGCGAAGACGGGAGAGGACGGCGAGCGGCGAGACGATCTTCCGCTTGAAAGCGATTTTAATGGGAACTGTCCTAAGGACTTTATCGATGACATTCGTAAAGGTATCAATTGGAAGTGGTTGAACTCGCTGATTCGAGCGCAGCGCTTTGGCCGCCTGCTGTCTATGCGACTCGTCGCCGGTCATCGAGACGGCTTGACGCCGGCTCGATATATCTTGGAAGACTCAATTCATCTTCAAGTACACGGACGAAGGCGGATTTTATTGATTTCTCCAGAATACTCGTTTAAGGGTATGTATCCATACCCGGTAGCGCATCCTTACGACGGCTACAGCATGGTTGACCTCGACGACGTCAATTACGGCCAGACGCCGGCGTTTGCTGCGGTGCGCGGTCAAAGCTTCATACTCGAGCCTGGAGACTTACTGTACATTCCACGCGGGTGGTGGAGACACGAGCAAGGATTATCAAAAGAGCACATATCGCTCGATTTGAGGTTCTCTCCCGGTAAACGAGCGCGAGATCGCCATGTCGCGGTACTTCCAGTTTCTCGCGACATCGAGGAACGACTGGCGAGAACCGAGGGCGTCGAGCAGATCAAACATTGGATCAAAGTAATCGCAGAAGCGGATGATGCGAATTGGATAGACTTGAGCACTGTCAAGGGACACAGGCGTATTGTGATGGCCCAAATGGTGCGAGACGAAGTGGATTTGAGTCTTGGCCGAGGGACTTGGCAGGCGTTCCTTCGCACCGTCATCGACGGTAGACTCGACCCGACGCCTTGGTTGAACATCTCATTCAGAGAGCCGCTATACCTGTCAGACAAACCCGTTCACGTCCCAGACACGCGAAGTGATCTCGAGAGCGAATTTCCAGAGTTCTTCGTCGCTAAGCTGAAAAAAGAAGGGTACAACGTCGATTATACGCCCGTATCGGTTTTCAATCCAAATCATCCCGATACCATTGCGAAGGTCCCGCCGACGCGATAGTCCTCGCGATAGTCCTCAGCTGACGGTAGCGTTGAATTATAATGTACATTACAACAAAAATGTCACATCGTTTCATGAGTCGTGGCGCGATCGTGTCACGTCTCCTTGGGGGGGGCGAATTCTTTCATCGGCCCAGAAATCGACATATTCGTCAAACTTGGGGCAGCAGCGATGATGTCGAAACATTCCTGTTTCTTTTTCGAGTCGCTTGTAGACTTCGTTCACTTCCTCCGCCGCGGGTTTCCAGTCCATGTACGCAAAGTTGACCGCAGCTTTCCAGCCGTCGCCCAAATTCACGCCCCAGTGAACGGATCCGTAGTCGGTGACGACGTATTCGCCCGCTCTTTGAACGTGTCGATAAACATGGATCTTCTCTTCGCCATTCACGCGCTTTGAATTCCAATCCTGGATCCGCGCCGGATCGAGCCAAAGCCTGCGCATCTCGAGAATGTCAACCGTGTATTCCGCGCCGAGCGTTTCTTGCAAATACGTGTGCAGCAAGTACAGATCGGATCGAGGAATACTATACCAAACGACCGCCGAATGCGAGTCCGGACGAGCCAAGATGACATTTGCCGAAGCGAACGCGTAGTCCTCGAAATGCAAGGGGAAAATAGACCCGACACCCATGTAGTAAAGCCAAGGAGACACGATGCCGACGCCCCAGAGTCGAGTCTCGCTCGCCTTCTCCGTGGCCATCTCGGCGGCTTCTAAGACGGCGGCTTCTATCACAGTACCAGCGGAGCTGTGCTTTTTGCCCTTCTTCTTATCTTCTCGCCGTTCGATTCTCCGTTGAACGGCAGATTGGTCTACTTTCGTAACCACTCCGCCCGTTCGCCCTTTCTCCTCCGCTCGGGCCTCCTCCGCCGACTGCGGCGTTGCGCAGTCCAGGGCGGCGTCGAGAGACAGCCTCTTATTCACTACGTTCTGGGTTTCACACAGCTCCAAACACCGTCGTAACACACTTGGCTTTCTCTGACCCAGTAATCGAGGATCCCAAGGATGGGTTTGGGGCGTTTCAGACGCGTCCACGGCTCGAACATTCTTCATGAGTGCCTCCATCGCGATGCCTTGAAGGTATGGAAACTGGAGTGGAAAACCAGAATGAATTTGCTGTAAGAACCAGCATTCACGAGCGTTGACGTCCATGAGTCTAAAC
>Ga0181607_10002660_pt1 | contig 15749 bp, 13 predicted proteins | sample 041ome_9_FD_132420 | JGI IMG/M metagenome (GOLD analysis project Ga0181607, IMG submission 132420) | Coastal salt marsh microbial communities from the Groves Creek Marsh, Skidaway Island, Georgia - 041413US metaG (megahit assembly) | ecosystem: Environmental > Aquatic > Marine > Intertidal zone...
GCGCCGCAAGGCCAGCGCCCCTTGGGCCACGGAAGAGCAATACGACCTGTTTCGCCGCTACCTAGATTCGCGCCACGCCGATGGCGGCATGGCCGATATGGATGTGTTCGAATTTGCCGCCATGGTCGAAGAAACCCAAATCCGCACGCGGGTGGTGGAATATGTTGACCAAGACAGCGACACCCTGAACGCCGTGTGCCTGACGGATGTGCTCGATGATGGCGTCAGCCTTGTCTATTCGTTTTACGAGCCTGAATTGCAGGCCAACAGCCTTGGCACCCATGTGATACTGGACCATATCGAAATCGCGCGCGAGGCGGGGCTGCCTTATGTCTATCTGGGCTATTGGGTGCCCGGCAGCCCGAAAATGGGCTATAAAGCACGGTTTTCGGGGCTAGAGGTGTATTCAGGCGGCGCATGGGCGCCTTTGCGTGACGCGCAGGCCTATGATGCCAGCATGCACCCACTGTCAACCGATCCGATCTCGGAACAGGTGGCCAATATAAAACTGCCCGGCCTGCGCCCGATTTCGCGCTGATACATTGGCAAATACATGGGCAAAAATCGCCAATAATGGTGGGGCGTTTTGAAACCCCCACCCCACCGCGCGCAATTTTTGCAAAAATTTGACCCCCGACGCGACATTTTTTGCGCTTTCGCGGTTGACGCCCCACCCCCCCACACATATGGTGCGGCAACGTCAAGAAGGGGGCCGACATGACACCTGTCGTGGTAATTCTAGGGATATGGCGCATGGGCCGGTAACGGAAACCCAGTTGGTTCCCCCATGCGCCCCCGATCGAAAGACGGGGGCTTTTTCTTGGCAAAATTATGTGGCGTTCAAAACGGAGCAAGGCAATGACACGTCAGATGACCGGTGCGAAAATGGTGGTGCAAGCCCTTAAAGATCAGGGCGTGGACACGGTATTCGGATATCCTGGCGGCGCTGTGCTGCCGATTTACGACGAAATTTTCCAGCAAAATGGTATCCGCCATATTCTGGTGCGCCACGAACAAGGCGCCGTGCATATGGCCGAGGGCTATGCCCGCGCCACTGGTAAGGTGGGGGTATGTTTGGTGACATCAGGCCCCGGCGCCACCAATGCGGTAACCGGGCTGACCGATGCGCTGATGGATTCGATCCCAATCGTGGTTCTCACGGGCCAAGTGCCCACCTTCATGATTGGCTCGGACGCCTTCCAAGAGGCCGATACCGTTGGCATCACGCGCTCGTGCACCAAACATAACTGGCTGGTCAGAGATACCGAAGACCTGCCCCATATCATGCACGAGGCGTTTCACGTGGCCTCCAGCGGGCGCCCCGGCCCGGTGCTGGTGGATATCCCCAAAGACGTGCAATTCGCCACCGGCAGCTATGCCGCGCCAAAAGAGGTGAAACTGGCCCATTACGCGCCCAAGGTGAAAGGCGATATGGAGCCGATCACAGAACTGGTCGAGGCCATGGAACAGGCCAAGCGCCCGGTTTTCTACACCGGCGGCGGCGTGATCAACTCGGGCACGGGGGCCAGCCAGCTGCTGCGCGAATTGGTCGAGGCAACAGGCTTTCCCGTCACCTCTACCCTGATGGGTCTTGGGGCCTATCCGGCCTCGGGCGACAAATGGCTGGGCATGTTGGGCATGCACGGGCTGTACGAGGCCAATATGGCCATGCATGACTGCGACCTGATGATCAATATCGGCGCCCGCTTTGACGACCGTATCACCGGCCGCATCGATGCATTCAGCCCGAAATCGAAGAAAGCCCATATCGATATCGACCCAAGCTCGATCAACAAGGTGATCCGCGTTGACATACCGATCGTGGGGGATGTGGGCCATGTGCTGGAAGACCTGCTAAAGGTCTGGAAGGCCCGCGGCCGCAAGACCAACAAAGAAGCGCTGGCCAAATGGTGGGCGCAGATCGACAAATGGCGCGCCGTGGATTGCCTGAAATTCAAACAAGAAGGCCCCACCATCAAACCCCAATATGCCCTGCAGCGCCTAGAAGCGCTGACCAAAGGCTATGATCGCTACATCACCACCGAAGTGGGCCAGCACCAGATGTGGGCGGCGCAATTCTTGGGCTTTGAAGACCCCAAACGCTGGATGACCTCGGGGGGCTTGGGCACAATGGGCTATGGCCTGCCTGCCTCGATTGGCGTGCAAGTGGCGCACCCTGACGCGCTGGTTATCAACGTGGCGGGCGAGGCCAGCTGGCTGATGAACATGCAAGAGATGGGCACCGCAATTCAATTCCGCGCGCCTGTCAAACAGTTCATCTTGAACAACGAGCGCCTTGGCATGGTGCGCCAGTGGCAAGAGCTGCTGCATGGCGAACGCTATTCGCACAGCTGGTCCGAGGCACTGCCAGATTTCGTGAAGCTGGCCGAGGCCTTTGGCTGCAAGGGCATCAAATGTGACAACCCCGCCGATCTGGACGATGCGATCATGGAAATGATCAACTACGACGGTCCGGTGATCTTTGATTGTTTGGTGGAAAAGCACGAAAACTGCTTCCCCATGATCCCCTCGGGCAAGGCGCATAACGAAATGCTGCTGGGCGAGGCCGAAACCAAGGGCGTGATCGACGCCAAGGGCTCGGTTTTGGTGTAACCGCATCTGCATTGCGTTTTTTGGAAGGACAATAAATGTCGCCGCTACATATCAAAAAAGGCTCGACCAGCCATTCCGCCTATAACCTGCGCCCAACATTTTCGGATGTGCAGGAAAAACACACCTTGGCCGTTTTGGTCGATAACGAAGCGGGCGTCTTGGCCCGGGTGATTGGGCTGTTTTCGGCCCGCGGTTATAACATCGAAAGCCTGACCGTGGCCGAGGTTGACCATGTCGGGGGCCTGTCGCGCATTACCGTGGTCACCACCGGAACGCCGCAAGTGATCGAACAGATCAAGGCACAGCTGGGCCGCATCGTGCCAGTGCATGACGTGCATGACCTCACCGTCGAGGGGCCTGCCGTGGAACGGGAACTGGCATTGCTCAAAGTCGAGGGCGAGGGTGAAAAGCGGGTCGAAGCGCTGCGCCTTGCCGATATTTTCCGGGCCAACGTGGTGGATAGCACGCTGCGCAGCTTTGTGTTCGAAATCACCGGCACACCCGAAAAGATCGATGCCTTTTCCGACCTCATGCGCCCGCTGGGCCTGCTCGAGGTTGCCCGCACCGGCGTGGCAGCCCTGTCGCGCGGCACAGCCTAGGCGCGCAGCGCCACCGGCCCCGGGCTGGGTGGCGTGGCCTTTTGGGCCCCCATCTTTGCCATCTTGCCCAGCGCGGCCCCCAATCCGGGGCTGCGCTGGGGCTCGATCACCTTTAAATTAAACGCCACACGCATGCGGCGGCCTTGGTCCAGATCGAACTACACCGCAATGCCCGCCTCAAAACTGGGCGTGGCTGCGTCGCCTTCGTACAGCGCCAATTCACCATGGTCTTCACACCAAATAACGGCCTTCCGGCCCTGTGGCGCACGCCACAAAACTACCCCATACATGGCACACCCATCTCTCATTCCACCCACAACTTTGGCAAGTCTGCACGCTTTGACCAATATCAAAGGCCGCGGCGCACTTTGCTAATTTGTGTCAAGTTTCTGCAAATCTGATGCCAATTAGCGTCAGGCCTGCGCCCTAGGCTTGGAAAAATCGCCACGGGGCTGGAGAGCACGCCAAAACTGTGCAAGATGGGCCAAACGCCACCTCAGCGTGTAAGATGCCCCTATGCCTAAACCAAGCCCCGCCAATATTCGCGCCATTTTTGGCCAAAACCTGCAGCGCCTCTGCGCCCAAGGCCCCTCGGTCAGCGCAATCTGCAGGAAAATTGGCATAAACCGCACCCAGTTCAACCGGTATCTGACCGGCGACAGCTTTCCGCGCCCCGATGTGCTGGAACGTATTTGCCTGCATTTTAACGTTGATGCCCGCATCTTGCTGCGCCCCCTTGACCAAATCACCCCATCGCCCCCAAACCCGTTGGCCCACCCCGCCCTTTTGCCTTGGTTGGGCGATGGCTTGCTGGCCGTGCCCCACAGCCTTTTGCCAGACGGGTTTTACCGCTTTTCACGCCAAAGCTTTTTGGAACCTGCACAGTATCTGCGCGGGCTGGTCCATGTGCAGCGCACCCATGGCTTCACCCTGCTGCGCGGCTTCGAACCGCGCAAGGCGCTCCGCCAACAAGGCTTCAGCAGCCACAGCCGCACCCGCGAATATCGCGGCATCGCCCTGCACCAAGAAGACGGGGTCTCTTTTCTGGTCGCGCGCCAAGATGGCCGCACCAGCAGTTTCAACTTTCTCACCCCCGTCGCCGCCTATGACCGCCCGCTGTTGGAAGGCTACAGCGCCCGCACAACCCGCCCCCCCACACAGGGCCAGCGGCTCAGCAGGCTGGTCTATGAATATATCGGCGGCTTTGGCCCCGCTGTTCTGGCCGCAGCGCGCAGCAGCGGGTTTTGCTCGCTTGCCACCCTACCCGCCCCCCACCGCCGCCACCTGCAGCCCAACACCCCCCTGTCCTGACGCGCCCATCCTGACGCGCCCGCGCCCCACAAAACGCGCATATGTCGTTTCATGTCGATCTAGGTCGCAGCCTGCCTATTGCGCGGGGGGTGGCTTTTGTATCCTTGGGCAAACAGCCAGCACCCGGAGGCCATGATGACCTTGCAATCCGACCTGTCCCAAGTTCGTCAACCCGTCGCATTGGCCCAAGGCCTGCCAAACGCCCATTACACCGACCCACAGGTGCACGAGGAAGAACGCCAAGCGCTGCTTTTTGGCGGTTGGGCAGGCTTGGCCGTCAGCGCACAAGTGCCCGAACCCGGCGATGCTGTGCCGCTGGAATTTTTGGGCGTGCCGCTGCTGTTGCTGCGCGACCGCGAGGGCACGGTGCGCGTGTTCCAAAACATCTGCCGCCACCGCGGTATGATCTTGGTGCAAGAGCCTCGCAAAATCGAAGGCGCCATTCGCTGCCCCTACCATTCATGGTGCTACTCTACCGAAGGCCGGCTGGTCAGCACCCCGCATGTGGGCGGGCCGGGCCAAAACACCCACGACACGATCAACCGCGATGCCTTGGGCCTGATCGAGGTGCGCAGCCACGTCTGGTTCAACACCGTCTTCATCAATCTCGATGGCAAAGCCGCCCCCTTCGAAGAGGTTCATGCCGATCTGCTGCAGCGATGGGCCGAATTCAACCAACCCATGGTCCATGGCGGCAGTGATAGCCAGTTCACACTGGATGTCGCCACCAATTGGAAACTCGCCGTCGAAAACTATTGTGAAAGCTACCACTTGCCGTGGGTGCACCCCGGCCTGAACAGCTATTCCCGCCTAGAAGACCATTACAATATCGAAAAGCCGGGCCAATATTCCGGCCAAGGCTCGCTGCTCTATCGCCAAATCACCGGCGATGATGGCGCCATCTTCCCCGATTTCCCAAATCTCTCCAACCAATGGGATACCGGGGCCGAATATGTGGCGGTCTACCCCAATGTGCTCTTGGGCGCCCAGCGCGATCATTGCTTTGTGATCATTTTGGAACCCGTCAGCCAAAGCCAAACGCGCGAACATATCCACCTCTATTACGCCACCCACAACACCGATGACGCGCTGCGCCAGAAAAATGCAGCGCTTTGGAAAACTGTGTTCATCGAAGATATCTTCGTGGTGGAAGGCATGCAAAAAGGCCGCCTCGCGCCCGATTTCGACGGGGGTAAATTCAGCCCTGCCATGGATGGCCCCACCCATTGTTTCCACGATTGGGCCGCCACCCGCGTCTGCGCGCTGCGCGCTCAGGCCCAGCAACAGACACAGCAACCGGCACAGGCGGCGGAATGAGCAGCGCGCTCGACGCGCGCCTCATCGCCGCCCATGAAGCCGGCGACAAAGCCGCCTTGGTGACCCTATATCAACAGGCCGCCGAAACCACCACAGACCAGCGCGCGCATTGGTTTTATCTAACCCATGCCTATGTCTTCGCACTCGATTGCGGCGCGCCCCAAGCCGCACAGCTGCACGCCCTCCTTAAAGCCGCCGGGCGCGAGGCTTAACGCCGCCCTCTTCATCTTGCTTTAAATACTCAGCAGCGCACCGCCCCCACCTAGGCGGCGCGCCGGTTGTGCCCCCTCAGGCCCGCAACCGCGTGCCCTGCGGGTCAAAGGGCGGCGCGTCCAAGATCGTGGCGCCATGGGGGCGGCCCAAGATCATCACCTCTACCCGGTCGCCCGCTTGGGCGCCTTTCACATAGCCCAGCGCCAAGCTTTGGTTAACGCTATAGCCATAAGCGCCAGAACTCACCCGCCCAATGCCTTGACCGTCTTTGAAAATGGGCTCACCGCCCGTGGCATCGGCATTCGAGGCCGCGCAGGCCTCGTTATCGATGGCCAGCATCACCAGCTTCTCGCGCGCGGGCTGTGCCATCACGGCGGCCACCGCGTCTTTGTTCAAAAATGCTTTGTCCAGTTTCACCAACCGCTCCAGCCCCACCTCTTGCGGCCAATATTCGGGGCTATATTCGCGGCTCCACGAGCCATAGCCCTTTTCCACCCGCAAGCTCATCAAGGCACGGCTGCCCACGGGGCCTGCGCCCATGTCTTGACCCACCTCCAGCAGCGCGGTGTATAGCGCCAATTGGTCTTCGGCTAGGCAATGCAATTCCCACCCCAGATCGCCGGTGAACGACACCCGGATGGCCACGCAATCGATGCCCGCCACGGCAATGCGTGCCGAGCGCATAAAGGGGAAATCTTCGGTGGCCAGCGATGCATTGGTCAGGCGTTGCAACAACGCGCGTGATTTGGGGCCTGCCACGTTGAAGCCACACATTTGGGCCGTCACGCTTTCAAATTGCGTGCCCTCTGGCAGCGGCACATCGGCGAAAAAGCGGCTGTGGTAGCGCTCGGCCATGCCCGAGGAGACAACGAAAAATTCCTCCTCGCCCAGCCGGGTCACGGTGGCATCGCCCGCAATACCACCGCGCTTGCCAATCAGCGGCGTCAGGCACGAGCGCCCCACAATGCTGGGCATTTTATTGGCGAAAACCGCATTCAGCCACGCCTCGGCCCCGGGGCCCGTGACGAGGTATTTGGCAAAATTCGAGATATCGATAATGCCCGCAGCCGCGCGCAGCATCCGCGCCTCGCGGCCCACGCTGTGCCACCATGGCTGGCGGTCAAAACCCGCGCTATCGGGTGTTGCGGCATCGAAATAAAGCGGGTGTTCCCAGCCATAATTCAGGCCAAAAACCGCGCCCAATTCTTTTTGGTGCGCATAGGCGGGGCGGGTGCGCATGGGTCGGCCGGCCTCGCGCTCTTCGCCGGGGAAGTGAATTTTGAAACGATGCGCATATTGGTCTTGCACGCGGGCCTTGGTAAAGGCGCGGTCTGCCCAATCGCCAAAACGCGCCAGATCCCAGGCGAACATGTCGTATTTCATCTCGCCTTCAACGATCCATTGCGCCGCCATCAGCCCCATTCCGCCAGATTGGCTAAAGCCCGGAATGATGCCGCCTGCCACGAAATAGCCCTTTAATTCCGGCACCGGCCCCAGCAAAACCGAGCTGTCGGGCGACCAGATCATCGGGCCGTTGATCACCCGCTTGATGCCCGCATGGCCCACCACCGGCACCCGGTCGATGGCGCGCATCATGTTTTCTTCGATCCGCTCTAGATCATCGGGAAACAGATCATGGGCAAAATCCAGCGGTGTGCCGTCTTCGGCCCAAAACCGCATATCGCGCTCGTAGGCGCCAATCAGCAGGCCTTTGCCCTCTTGGCGCAGATAATATTCGCCGTCCCGGTCCGACACCGAAGGCAGGCGCCGGTCCATCCCCTCGATCTGGGCGATGGCCTCGGTCACGAAATACTGGTGTTCGGTCGGCTGTAAGGGCAGCGTAATGCCCGCCAGCGCCGCCACCTCGCGCCCCCATAGCCCGGCTGCGTTGATCACCCAAGGCGTGGCAATATCGCCTTTCGGAGTGCGCACGATCCATGTGCCATCGGGCTGGGCTTCGGTGGCGGTGACAGGGGTAAAGCGGTAAATTTCGGCCCCGCGCTGGCGCGCGCCCACCGCATAGGCATTGGTCACGCCGCTGGGGTCGACATTGCCGCCCTCGGGTTCGAACATGATGCAGCGGATGCCATCGTAATTCACCAGCGGGTGCAGCTGCTCGGCCTCGTCGCGGGTGACTTCATAGAAATTCATCCCATAAAGCTTGGCCTTGGCGGCCTGCAGGCGCAGCTGGTGTTCACGCGCCTCGGTTTGGGCCAGATACAGGCTGCCGGGTTGAAACACCCCACAGCTTTGGCCGGTTTCCTCTTCCAGCGATTTATACAGCGACATGGTATAGTGCTGCAGGCGGCTGATATTGGTGCTGTCATGCAACCCATGGATATTGGCCGCGGCGTGCCATGTGCTGCCCGATGTCAGCTCGTTGCGTTCCAGCAAGACAACATCGGTCCAGCCCAATTTGGTGAGGTGGTAAAGAATCGAGCATCCAATAACGCCGCCGCCAATCACGACAGCCTGTGCATGGGTTTTCATAACGCGGCCCTTCTGTGGCATTTGCCCATGCCTAACATTGCCAAAACCGCCGTAAATGCGCGATCACGACAAAAACAGGGCAAAGCGCGCCACCGCGCAGCCCAGAACGCCAGACTTTGGTAAAAACGACCATTGCGGTCGCGTGCAGACAAGCCAGAATATCCCCACCGCGCAAAGCATCGCGGCAACTGTGCAAAAGGGAGCAAGCCATGAAAACCACCACCCGCGTTGTTGTGATCGGCGGCGGCGTTGTCGGATGCAGCGTGTTGTATCACCTGACCAAACTGGGTTGGTCTGACGTGATGCTGCTCGAGCGCAACGAATTGACATCGGGCAGCACATGGCACGCGGCGGGGGGGTTTCACACGCTGAATGGCGACACCAACATGGCGGCGCTGCAGGGCTACACCATTCGCCTTTACAAAGAGCTAGAGGCCATTACCGGCATGTCTTGTGGTCTGCACCATGTGGGTGGCGTGACCTTGGCCGACAATCGCGATCGCATGGATATGCTGGTGGCCGAGCGCGCCAAGCACCGATACATGGGTTTGGAAACCGAAATCGTCACACCCGAAGAGATTGCCAAAATCGCCCCCGTCACCAATACCGCGGGTATTATCGGGGGGCTGTATGACCCGCTAGATGGCCATCTTGACCCATCGGGCACCACACATGCCTATGCCAAGGCCGCGCGCATGGGTGGGGCCACGATTGAAACCCATTGCAAGGTGCTGGAAACAAACCAACGCCCCGATGGCACTTGGGACGTGGTGACAGACAAGGGCACGGTGCATGCCGAACATGTGGTCAACGCAGCCGGGCTGTGGGCGCGCGAGGTGGGCGCCATGGCGGGCGTGTATTTCCCGCTGCACCCGATGGAGCACCAATATATCGTCACCGAAGATGTGCCGCTGATTTTGGATATGGCCAAAGACGGGCTGGAACACCCCCATGTCATGGACCCGGCCGGCGAAAGCTATCTGCGGCAAGAGGGCCGCGGCCTGTGCATCGGCTTTTACGAACAGCCCTGCCGCCCTTGGGCCGTGGATGGCACGCCTTGGGATTTTGGGCACGAATTGCTGCCCGATGATTTTGACAAGATCGAAGACAGTATCGCCTTTGCCTATCGCCGTTTTCCCGCGCTGGAAAAGGCGGGGGTGAAATCGGTGATCCACGGGCCGTTCACCTTTGCCCCCGATGGCAACCCGCTGGTGGGCCCCGTGCCCGGCATGCGCAACTATTGGTCGGCCTGCGCGGTGATGGCGGGGTTCAGCCAAGGCGGCGGCGTGGGGCTGATGCTGGCCCAATGGATGATCGAGGGTGAAACCGAACGCGATACATTCGCCATGGATTGCGCGCGTTTTGGCAGCTGGATCACCCCCGGCTATACCCGGCCCAAGGTGATTGAGAACTATCAAAAACGCTTCTCGGTGAGCTACCCCAACGAAGAATTGCCCGCGGCCCGCCCGCTGCGCACGACCCCCATGTACGACATTTTCGATGCCATGGGCGCCGTTTGGGGTGCGCAATACGGGCTGGAAGTGCCCAATTATTTCGCCCAAGACGGCGAGCCCCGCTTTGAAACCCCGTCGTTCCGCCGCTCGAACGCGTGGCAGGCCACCGCGCGCGAGGTGCAGGCCGTGCGCCAAGCGGTGGGCATCAACGAGGTGCAAAATTTCGGCAAATACCGGGTCACCGGGGCCAATGCGCGCGCGTGGCTGGATCGTATCATGGCGGGTCGGGTGCCTGCGCCGGGGCGGTTGTCGCTGACGCCGATGCTGTCGGAAAAGGGCCGCTTGATTGGCGATTTCACCATCTCGTGCTTGGCCGAAGACCAATTCACCCTGACCGCATCTTACGGCGCGCAGGCCTTTCACATGCGTTGGTTCCAACGCCATGCCGAGGCGGGCGTTCAGGTTGAAAACATCTCGGATCGTCTGACCGGTTTCCAAATTGCCGGCCCCTTGGCCAAAGATGTGCTGGCCGCTTGCACCCGCGACAACGTGGGCGCCTTGCGGTTTATGGATGTGGCGCGCATGACCATTGGCATGGTCGATTGCGTGGTGCAGCGCGTCAGCTATACCGGCGATCTGGGCTATGAAATTTATTGCGACCCCATGGCACAGCGCGCCCTTTGGCAGGCGCTGTGGGCTGCGGGCCAACCCATGGGCATGAGCCCCTTTGGCATGCGCGCGATGATGTCGCTGCGGCTGGACAAATTCTTTGGCAGCTGGGGGCGCGAATTTAGCCCCGATTATACCCCTGCCGAAACCGGGATGGACCGTTTTATCGCGTGGAAAAAGCCAGCGCATTTCATTGGCCGCACCGCAGCCGAGGCCGAACGCGCCCAAGGCCCGGCGCGCCAATTGGTGACATTCGAGGTAGATGCACAAGACGCCGATGTTGTGGCCTATGAACCCATTTGGATGGGCGAAAAGGTGATCGGGTTTTGCACTTCGGGGGGGTATTCCCACCACGCTGGCAAATCTATCGCCTATGGGTTTGTCCCCAGCGACCAGCTGCGCGATGATCTGCAGGTCGAGATCGAAGTGCTGGGCCAGCGCCTGCCCGCCCGCCGCATCACCACCGCGCTGTTTGACGCCGATGGCGCCCGCATGCGGGGGTGACAAAGCCCCCAGAACTGGCCATCCTGCCCCATCTGTGCCCCCGCCAAACGCGGGGCACATGCGGGGGCATTTGGCCATGGGGAACGCGGCATGAGTTTGGGCATCATCATTTTGGCGGCGGGTCAATCGCGGCGCATGCGTGGCGGCGATAAACTGCTGGAAACGGTGCAAGGCCAACCATTGCTGCGCCGCATCCAACAAGCGGCCGCGGCCACGGGCTGCCCTGTGTGGGTGGCGCTTCCCGGCCCCAGCCACCCCCGCGCAGCGCATTTGTTGCCCGCCAGCCAGCCAGTTTATGTGCCCGATGCCGCCTTGGGGCTTAGCGCCTCGATCCGCCGGGCGGTGGCGGCCTTGCCCGAAGATATCAGCGCCGCCATGATCACCCCCGCTGATATGCCCGAGCTGACCAGCGCCGATTTTTCCGCCCTTGCCACCGCCTATCGCGGCCAGATCCTGCGCGCCACCAGCGCCCATGGCCAAGCCGGGCACCCGGTGATTTTCCCACGTAGCTACTTTTCTGACTTGGGCCAGCTAACGGGCGACCAAGGCGCGCGCGCCCTAGTGGCCAATGCGGCGGACCTGCACAGCTTGGCCCTGCCCGGCACCCACGCCACCACTGATCTGGATACGCCCGAAGCATGGGCAGAATGGCGCGCGGCCCAGCAGCCCTAAAGGCGCACCACGAAAAAGGCCCTGTGCACCCAAAAGGCAACACAGGGCCCGCACTGGTTAAAAGGCACGAGGTAACAAAAACACTCGTTACACACACCGGCCATAAAACGGCCAACCACTTACCGTACCAACCACACACAATGGCCACGGATCAAGCCCGAGACTGGCCACAAAATTTACCACCTTAGGTCACAATTGCCGGGAAAACCGCCACAAATGTAAACAATTACCCAATCGCAGCTGCGAATCGCCGCAGCGCTGCCTGCTGGGTTCTGAAGGCTCGCGGCGGCCCGCAGCTTCATCTTGCCCAAATACTCATAACCCGGGCTGCACATGCCACCCACGGTGCCATCACGAAGACAGGGGCAGACAGTATACATATCATTTTTGCGGAAAATTGGTGCCCAAGGCGAGACTCGAACTCGCACGGTATTGCTACCGGCGGATTTTGAATCCGCTGCGTCTACCATTCCGCCACTTGGGCACTGGGCATTCTCTAGCGTTCCCTGTGGCCAACGTCCAGATCAAATCGCTTTGATCTTGCCCAATGCGCTCAGCACGGTAAACAAGCAAAGAAACAAAGGGGGTATCGACCATGCTGCGCGCGCTTTACGATTGGACAATGGCCCAAGCCACCCATCCGCGTGCCTTATGGATCTTGGCTTTCGTGGCGTTTGTAGAATCATCTGTCTTCCCGATTCCACCAGATGTTTTGATGATTCCCATGATCTTGGCCCGCCCCAAACAGGCTTGGCTGATCGCATTGGTGGCTTTGGTGGCCTCGGTCGCCGGGGGAATCTTCGGCTATGTGATCGGGGCCTTTGCCTTTGATCAAATCGGCGCCCCCATGCTCCAGGCTATGGGCAAAGGCGCCGCGATGGAGGCATTTAACACCCGGTTCAACGATTTTGGCTTCTGGCCTGTGTTGATCGCGGGCATAACGCCCTTCCCCTACAAGGTTATCACCATCATGTCGGGGTGGACGGGGCTGCCCTTGGGCACGTTCATTGTGACCTCGATCATCGCGCGCGGTGTGCGGTTTTTCTTGATCGCCGCCCTTTTGTACAAATTCGGCGCCCCCGTGCGCGACTTTATCGAAAGGCGGCTGGGCTTGGTTTTCATCGTCTTTGTGGTGCTGCTCTTGGGCGGGTTTTACTTGGTTAAGGTGATATGATGGCGCCTTATCGCATGTGGATGCTGGCTGCGGCTTTTGGGTCTTTTGCGCTGCTGGCGGGGGCGTTTTTGTTTCAAGCTTTGGGCTGGGCGCCCTGCCAGATGTGCCTATGGCAGCGCTGGCCCCATGGTGCGGCCATTTTGATCGGCGTACTATTGGCGGTGGCGCCCAATGGGCTTTGGCCTGTGTTGGGGGCAAGCGGCGCATTGGCTGCGGCCACAACGGCGGGCATCGGGGCCTATCACAGCGGGGTCGAGTTGAAGTGGTGGCAAGGCCCCAGCAGCTGCACGGGTGCGGGCATTGGCGATCTTTCTGGCGCAGCGTTATTGCCCGGCGGCGCGGCTGATGCGCCAGCGCTGGTTTTGTGCGACCAGCTGACACCGTTTTTTCTGGGCCTCACCATGGCCAATTGGAACATGGTGTTTTCAGCGCTACTGGCGCTGCTTTGGGGCTGGGCCGCCCTAAGGGCGTGGCGCGGCGCGTAATCACCGCGCCACGCCTTTTGTGCCAAGGCTTAGCCGAACATGTCGGCGGTAATGCCCGAATACCAGCCCAGCGATTCCTCGTAGGTGCGCTTGCGCAGATCTGCGCTTTCGCCCGTTTCGCTGATAAAGCCACTGGTTTTGGCGATTTTCTCGTCGGTTGCCTCGTAGGCGGCACCAACTTTGATGCCATCATCGGTGTCAATCAACGACCAGCATGTATTCGAGAATTTCGCCGGGAACACTTTCGAGCCGGTCAGCGCACCACGCACCGCCATCGCCGCAACTTTGGCTTGGCTGTTGGCCGAGAAGCCAGATTTTGGCATGTCGCCCTGATTGGTGGCATCGCCCAACACATGGATGTTTTCATCCACGCGGCTGGCCATGGTGTGGCCATTGACGGGGGCCCAATTCCCCTCGGTGATACCGGCCATTTCGCAAATGCGCCCAGCTTTTTGTGCCGGGATCACGTTGCAAACGTCTACCTTTTCCACCGTCCCATCGATCACCACTTCCATGGAGTCGGGGCGCACTTCGACCTTGTCGCCACCAAAATCGGGGCCAACACGCTCGATCATGCCGGGGTAATGTTTGTTCCAGCCTTCCTCGAACAGCGCCTGTTTCGAGAATTTGGCCTTGGGATCCACCAGCAAGATCTTGGCGGTGGGGTTGATCTGCTTCAGCAGATGCCCAACCATGCTGATCCGCTCGTAGGGCCCGGGGGGGCAGCGGTAGGGGTTGGGCGGGGCCACCATGGCAAAACGCCCGCCCTGTGGCATGGCCTCGATCTGGGCTTTCAACAGTTCGGTCTGGCTGCCAGCCTTATAGGCATGGGGCATCTTGTTATGCGCAGATGTATCCCAGCCGGGCACGGCCCCTTCTACGAAATCAATGCCGGGGCTGAGGATCAGTTTGTCATAGGCCAAGACGGCGCCGCCAGCCAAGGTAACGGTGCGCGCGTCGCGATCTACGCCCACCGCCCAATCATGCACCACGTTGATGCCATAATCTGACGCCAGCTTGCCATAGCTATGACCAATCGAGCTGATATCGCGGAAACCGCCAATATACAGGTTCGAGAAGAAGCAGGTGTAATAATGGCGGCTGGGTTCCACCAAGGTTACATCAATGCCCCCTTTGCTGTCTTTGGCCAGATAGCGGGCGGCAGTGGCCCCGCCAGCACCGCCGCCGATCACAACGACCTTGGGCTTGCCATGGCCTGCGGCCCAAAGGGCAGGCGCCTGCAATGCGGCCAAGGCCGCGGCGCCCGTGCCAATAAAGGCGCGTCTGTTCAATGTCATTCTTCGTCCTCCCATTTATGGGCGGGGCTGGTTTAGAGCCCCGCAAAATATGCAGCCAAAGCTGCAATCTCTTCATCGGTCAAACGACCGGCATAGTTTTGCATAACCGGGTTGGTCCTAAGCTTTTGTTTATAGGCGTGCATCGCCAAAACAAAATCTTCGGTGGGCCACCCCGTGATCGAGGGAATCCCCTGATCAGAGCCATCCGAGCGGTGGCAGGTTTGGCATTCGCTGGCTAAATATTCGCCATATTCAGGGTCGCCGACAATGGCCAAAATCTCGGGCGGTAGGGTAATTTCATGGGGCAATGCGGTTGGCTGTGCCTCGGGAATATTGGCAGGGTTATCCGAGAACTGGCGCATATAGGCCAAGACATTGGCCCGCTCGTCGGCATCTTTTAGGCCGCGAAAATTCATCCGGGTGCCCGACACCAAGGATTTCGGGTTTTCCAAATAGGCAGACAAGTTATCCAATGACCAGATCAACCCATCTTCGCCTGCCCGCAAAAGCCCCGGCGAATAGCGGGTATAGCCCTCGGCGGTGCCGGCCTTGCGGCCAAAAATGCCGTTCAGATGCGGCCCCACGCGGTGTTCGGCCCCCTGCCCCAGCTGATGGCAGCTGGCGCATTTGCGAAATACTTTTTCGCCCTGCTCGGCGTCGCCGATTTCTTCGGCCATGGCGGCAGTGGCCACAAAAGCGGCCGCGATCAGCGGGGCAAACACCCCCCGGTACATATAGGTAAGGGCGCTCTTCATAGCTGTGTCCTGTTCTCAAACGCAAAAAACCCAACGCAGGTAGGGTGTTGCAGGCCAAATCTGGCAAAATTCACGGGAATAGGGCGCAGCGTCTGGCGCGGCACGGCAATAGGTGGATGGCCCAGCCTGGGGCCAAATAGACGACATCTGACTATTGCGTGCACGAATCCCTCCCTGAAAACGAGCGAGCGGTCC
>Ga0181607_10002662_pt1 | contig 15741 bp, 14 predicted proteins | sample 041ome_9_FD_132420 | JGI IMG/M metagenome (GOLD analysis project Ga0181607, IMG submission 132420) | Coastal salt marsh microbial communities from the Groves Creek Marsh, Skidaway Island, Georgia - 041413US metaG (megahit assembly) | ecosystem: Environmental > Aquatic > Marine > Intertidal zone...
ATTTCTGTGCAGAACGGAACTCGCTTAAATGAGCCTACTTATACTCCTAACGGTTCCTTTACTAGCTTTCCTCATTATTTTGGTTTTGGGAGTCATGAGCTCAAGATGATGTCAGATGCTGGTGCTGGTGTGAAACATTATTACGCTGTGGGCTCCCTAAAGATGGGGGTGTTTTTATCTAATCTTTATAAACCAGTTATTAAAGAGAGCGAGCGAAGAAAGATCTGCTTTATTTCACCATACTCAAATGGATTGGCTAAATCACCCGATGAGAATTGTATTCAGTTCATGTCAACGAATCAGAAGCTTTGTGGCTATTTATTTCAATTTTCACAAGAAAATGACGTAGATATTGTCATTGCCTTGAGAAATGAATTGGGTAGCGTAGAGTATGAAGAAGAGTTAGCTTTTTTTGAAGAAGTGCTTGGTGATAGTGCAGTATACAGTGCTAACAATAGAAAAGAGATGTTGTCATATCAAAGGGGCATGGAGTCAGATTTAATTGTTAGTGTTATATCAACTCTGCTATACGAACTATTAGGTGTCAACAAAAAAATACTTTGTTTTAACTTTGCACAGTATATGAAAAAAAATAAAATGCAGTCTGATGCTTGGGCTGCCGGCTTTGTAAATGACGAAAGGCAGTACGATATGTTGCCGGATGATCTTTTGATGTCGCATCTAAGTTATGACGAGTTTGCACAAAAAGCCAGAATACTGCTGGAAATGAGTGATGATAGTTACGCTAAAAAAACACAAAGCGCTAAAGAGTGCTACATGCACTTTGGCAATCAATATCCTCATAACGCAATTCGCAATCTTATAGCGAGTAAATGTTAGTAACAAGGAAAATAGAAATATGTTAGAAAGTTCAACAATATTAGTAACCGGAGGAACTGGGTCGTTTGGAAATACATTCATCCCAATGACACTAAAGAAGTACAACCCTAAAAAAATTATTATATTTTCTCGCGATGAAATGAAACAATGGGAGATGGCCAAGTTATTTAAGGGCGATCATCGTGTTAGATTTCTTATTGGAGATGTACGTGATAAGGATCGGTTGATTCGTGCATTGGATGGTGTTGATTATGTGGTACATGCAGCAGCAACAAAGATTGTTCCTACGGCAGAGTATGATCCATTTGAATGTGTAAAGACTAATGTATTCGGAGCTATGAATTTGATTGATGCTTGTATTGACAAAGGCGTTAAAAAGGTCGTTGCACTTTCTACTGACAAGGCTAGTAGTCCAGCTAATCTCTATGGAGCCACCAAGCTAACATCTGATAGACTTTTTGTTTCTGGAAACTCATATAGCGGAGGTCACGATACTCGATTCTCGGTTGTAAGGTACGGAAATGTTATGGGCTCTCGTGGCTCTGTTATCCCATTTTTTATGTCAATCTCTGACAAAGGAAGCCTGCCAATCACAGATAATAGAATGACGCGTTTTATGATCTCACTGGAGGATGGTGTGAAGCTAGTTTGGCATACTTTTGAGGATATGTTAGGTGGAGAAATTTATGTAAAAAAAATTCCATCTATGAAAGTAACTGATATTGCGCTGGCGGTTAACGAGTATGCCAAACAAGAAGAGGTTGGAATCCGCCCAGGTGAAAAGCTGCATGAGCAGATGATTGGCCCAGAAGACGCGCTTTATACTTATGAATATTCGAATTATTTTAAAATTCTTCCATCCATTAATGATTGGTGGAAAGATCCTGCCAGGATAGGCAAGGGCGTCAAAGTTGATCAAAATTTTGTATACTCTTCTGACAATAATAAAGAGTGGATGGAAATCTCTGAACTAAGAAGTTGGATTCGTGAAAACCATAATAGAATAGAAATAAAATAAGAATGCCTCAAGATCTCTATCCGAATGTTTATATTAGAATGTCAGACGGTAAAAAAATTCTAATAAAATTAGCGGAGATTGAAGAACGGTAGCGTATAAATCGCTCATCTACTATTATGGTGTTGGTAACTACCGCCTTGAAAGAAACATTCCCTGAAAAGAACATTACACCGGTGTTGTTTTTGGGGGAGTGGTGTAAAATTTATTCTCAAAAAGCGCATTGGAGTCAATACAAATCCAATACATTAGATTATCATTGGGATCAACAAGATGAAGCGCTAAAAGGGATTAGCTACACAAACGAAATTTATGAAAAGTATTTAAGTATTCTTTCAAAGCAATTAAATAAAATTCACAATAAAAACTATTCAGATAGGTATTGGAGAATTTTGATTGGTTATTGGCTTAGGCAGTTTGTAGATATTGTTTATGACAGGCATTTAATACTAGAAAGAGCATTCTCTGAGTATAAGATTGATAAGACGTATGTGTTGGACTTTGAAAGTTATAGTGCCACCCCGCTTGACATGAATGACTTCAACGCAATCAAGAGTGGTGATGAGTGGAATCATTTTATATATACTCAATTAATTGCTAATAGATGTGAACTTGTAAAAATTTCTAAAGAAAAGCATAAGATTGAACGCGTTAAAGAAAACTCTGGTTTTTACAAGAGTATAGTTAAAAAAATTAGCATGTGGCTTAATCGCTTTAATAAGATTGCCTTTTATATCAGCTATCTTGGAGAAGGATTATGTGCCAGGCTTCAGCTATCGTTAGGACAGCTTCCGGCACTAGATTATATTGAGAAATTTACCCTATCATCTGAGTATGATGATGGTCTAAGAGGTAAAATAGTTTTTCCTTATGATGAGTCTAAGGGATTTGAATCTACTCTGCAACAGTTGATTAGAGTTCAAATGCCTATGTCATATCTTGAATCTTATCGAAAGTTGGTTGAATTGACTAGAGGTAGGTTTGCCAAACGAACGCAGTTAATAGCAGTAACACCAAGTAGTATAGCGTTTCATGATGATTTTAAAGTTTGGGCGGCTAATCAAGTGGAGAATGGTGCTAAGCTCGTATCTATACAGCATGGGGGGCTTTATGGAACTGGAGTAATGAACTCTTTAGAGCAGCACGAGATAGACATATCGGACAAGTTCTTTTCATGGGGGTGGACTCAAAATAATTGTGATATTGTTCAGCCAATACCTGCTATCAAACTTTTGAGTAAGATTGATTATAATGCTACTGGAGATATCCTTCTTCCAGCGTTAGATACTCCAAGATACACTTCTTTCCTTTCATTGTCTGAAGCAACCTCTACACAAATTCTGGATTATATTGGCGATCAAGTAAGATTCCTATCCTTATTGTCCAAGGAGGTAAAAGTCCATGTTAAGTATAGAATGGCCACAGTGGAGAATACAACAGGTTGGCACTTGGCAGACAGGCTAAGAGATGCTGGTTCTGGCGAGCAAATTGATGAGGCTAAAAAACTACAGAAAAAATTTACCAAGCGTTTATCTGAATGCCGACTGTGTATTGCAACATATAATGCTACAACTTTTTTGGAGACGTTTTCTGGGAACTTTCCTACATTATTATTTTGGAATCAAGAGCACGTCCTATTGAATTCTCAAGCTAAGCCTTTCTATGAGAAATTACATCGTGCAGGAATCTTGCACTATAGTCCAGAGTCCTTGGCCCAAAAGGTGGAGGCAATTTACCAAGATCCAATGAAGTGGTGGAGTACTGATTCCGTCCAAAAAGCAAAGGACACTTTTTGTCATCAGTTTGCCAAAATCGGCCAAGATCCAATTGCAAAGTGGAGAAATGAAGTAAAAGACATTATTGAAGCAAAGCATTAGGAAGTTTTCACTCCCTATTGTTTGCTGTTTGACCTGTTATTGAATAGTATGTTATAAATCTATGTTGGAAAAGATATTTGTTTTTGTTGTTTCGTTGGTTTTTGTGCCTATTAAACATTTGTTTAAAAGAGGAAGAATAGTTGTTCTTCAAGCACGTAGTAGCCAAGTTTATTGCGATAATACAAAGTATATATATGAATACTTGTCTAACGAAAAAGATATTGATGCATATTGGGTAACTGACAATCCAGAAATACAGAAACATATTTCAGACAATGGTTGGAAATATATCACTAAAAGCAACCCTATCAAAATGATTTGGGTCGCCTTAAGAGTGAGAGTTCTTGTAGACAATGGAGATGGTTTCTTTAATATATTCAATATAACAAGCCCGAAATCAGTTATCAAGATATGTGTTGGACATGGGAGTGGGCCAAAAGCAACTCTGGCCCGAACAAGTAATATTAAAGATGTTACCCAGCAGATATTAAATATTAATAAATTTAACTACGTAAATTTTCCATCTCAATATTTTTCTGAACTTTTAGGAAAAATGACATACTTTCTACCAAATGAAAAAATCTTAACACTTGGTTACCCTCGTTGTGATGCGCTCTTTGATGATAGAAAGGTTAAAAAAGCCAACAATGAAAAGAGATTAACAAAATTACTTAATCCCTCTATCAAGAGCACAAGTAAAGTTGTTCTTTATACCCCAACCTGGAGGCCATACAAGTATAACTTCCCTTTATCTGAGATGCATGGATTTTCATTTGAAGACTTTGATCAATGGCTCTTTTTAAACAATCTAATTTTCTTTTATACAGTTCACGCGAATCTTTTTCCAGAGAATATCCCTAATAACTTGGGTAGAGTTATATTTATCAATTCGAATAACAACCCTCTGTTTGATGTAAATGAGTTTATGTTAGAAGTTGATATATTGGTTAATGATTATTCAACTACCAGTACAGATTTTTCTATTCTAAATAGACCACAGATTTTTTATATGCCTGATTATGAGTACTACAGCTCTGAGAAGTGCTTTCTAGAGTCATACAGGGATATGATGCCAGGACAAGAGGTGTTTAGTTATGATGACTTCAAGTCAATTTTGTTAAGAGCTAGTTTAGAGCCGGAGAGTTATGTTAAAGAGTATCAGGATACAATAAGTAAACTTCAAAAAAAATATTACAATATTCAGCACCAACACTCCATTAGAAGTCTTTCAGAGTTTATTTTGAGACTATTGTAGATTAAAATTCTTTATTTTTTGAAAATTGAAACAATTATGAAAACAGTATACTTAGGAATGAGTGCTGATTTAATTCATCCAGGCCATATAAACATCATAAGAGAGGCTTCAAAATTGGGAGAAGTTACTGTTGGAGTGCTGACCGACAAAGCAATTGCGAGCTACAAACGACTGCCATTTATGACTTATGAGCAGAGGGAAGAAATCGTTAAAAATATTAAGGGCGTATCTAAGGTGGTTAAACAGGAGACTTTGGACTATAGAGATAATCTAAATTCAATAAAACCAGATATTGTTGTGCATGGTGATGATTGGAAGGAAGGGATTCAAATAAAAACCAGACAGCAAGTAATTGATACTCTGTCTCAATGGGGTGGAGAACTGGTCGAAATTCCATATACAGGAGGCATTTCTTCAACTCAGCTAAACAAATCATTGGCCGAGATTGGTACGACAGTTGAAATAAGAAGGGCCAGATTAAGAAGATTAATACACGCTAAGCCAATTGTTAAAATCCTCGAAGCACATAATGCCTTAAGTGCCTTGATTGCTGAAAATACTGAGGTAGAGAGAGGTGGTGAAGTGGTGAGCTTTGATGGTGTGTGGTCTAGCTCATTAACCGACTCTACAGCAAAAGGTAAGCCCGATATTGAAGCGATTGACATGACCTCAAGAATTAATGCGGTAAATGATATTTTTGAGGTGACCACGAAGCCAATGATCTTTGATGCAGATACGGGCGGGAAAGTAGAGCATTTTGAATTTACGGTCAGAAGTCTGGAACGTGCAGGTGTTAGTGCTGTTGTTATAGAGGATAAAACTGGACTCAAGAAAAATTCTTTGTTTGGCAATGAGGTTAAACAGACACAGGATAGTATTGAAAATTTTAGCGACAAAATTGCTCGCGGGAAAGCAGCGCAGGTTAGTGATGACTTCATGATTGTGGCTCGCATTGAATCGTTAATACTAGAGGCTGGCATGGATGATGCTTTGACCCGTGCAGAGTCTTATATTAATGCTGGAGCTGACGGCATTATGATCCATTCTCGACATAAAGATCCGTCGGAGATTGCGGAGTTTATGCAAAAGTTTAGGGCAAAAAATCAAAATACTCCGGTAGTGGTAGTTCCGACCAGTTTTAACTCGGTTACTGTTGAGGAGTTTATCGACATGGGAGTGAATGTTGTGGTGACAGCAAATCATATGTTAAGAGCTGCGTATCCTGCCATGTTAAATGTTGCAAAATCTGTGCTTGAAAATGGTAGAACTCTTGAGGCGGAACCTCATTGCATGTCAATTAAAGACATTTTAGATTTTATTCCGGGAACAAAATAAATGGCTTTGGAGTCGGAAAATTTTATCAACTCCTTAATCGATAAAGGTTATACACATCTTTGTGTTGTTCCTTGTAGTTTTGCTAAAAATGTTATTAATGCGGCTATAAATAGTAGTGATATAGAGTATTTGCCTGCTGCTAGCGAAGCGGTTGCTTGTTCTATTGCAGCCGGACTAAAAATGGCAGGGAAAAGGCCGATTGTCATCGTGCAGTCATCAGGCTTGACCAATATGGCAAGCTGTATTACAAGTCTTTTAAAGCCTTATGATATTTCGTTTCCGATTCTTACCAGTTGGCGAACTTATAAAGAAGGCGATAGCGAAATACAACATCAACACCTCGCAACAGAGTTGCCAAAGCTAATCAACTTTTATGGATACGAAAGTTGCATTCTTGATAACGAAAACTTAAACAACGCTATTTCACAGATTGATTTTTCTGATGAGCAGCATGTGATTTGTGTTATTAAGAAAGACAGTTTTAGTGGCGTTAAACTTCAGACAAAGCATCAGCTTGACCTTTCTAATTATGTTCCTAGAAGTAAGTTTCTTGTATCGCTTAATGATATTTTTGCAGGGCAAGATGTTTTGTTCATAGGTACAACTGGTAATGCAGCCAGAGAGATGTTCAGTTTTATGCCTAATACTGATAATTTTTATATGGCTGGCAACATGGGCGGTGCACTCAGCATTGGTCTAGGCGCAGCCAAGGCAGGAAAAAAAGTCATTGTTTGTGGTGGAGATGCGGAATTTGTGATGCATATGGGTGGATTAACCACTACTTCTAGATACGCACTTGAAATTAATTTGACATATATTTTGTTTGATAACAGGCAAAATAAATCAACGGGTGGGCAAAATACTTATCAAGAACATGTGAACTATAACGGAATCGCTGAGAGCTCAGGTTTTGAGACTTTGGATTGTAGTATAGAAACTGTTGATGATTTTAAGTCAGCAGTGACAGATATTAATGGCTTGAGATTCTTGTGGGTTAAGTGTGGCATTGATAATGAAACTCCAAGACCACCACTTAATCTCGTAAAGAGGAATTCTTTCTAGGAGCTCTATGTCTCAGGCTCTACAAAGAGAGTTTATAAAAGAAGGCGGTATTTCTAAAGTCCATGAAGTTGTAGAGTCTATCGGTGCCAAAAATATTTTCCTAGTAAGTGGCAAGTCTTCGTTTCGTTTGTCTGGAGCAAAAGGAAAAATCGATAGACTGTTAGAGGGAAAGAAAGTTGTTGTTTTTAATAACTTCCCTTCCGACTTCGGCTTACACGACATAGAGGCGGGAATCTCACTGTTTAAGTCGGGTAGTTTTGATTTGATTATAGCGATCGGCGGTGGGAGTGTGCTTGATATGGCAAAGCTTATCAATATTCTTTCAGCACAAAGCAGGTCGAGTTTATTTAGTATTATTAAAAATTCTGATTTAATTAAGAAAAAGGGGGTGCCTTTGGTTGCCCTACCTACAACCGCAGGGTCGGGAAGTCAAGCCACGCATTTTGCGGTGGTACATGTGCAACAGGAAAAATATTCTGTGGCTCACCAGTTCATACTCCCAGATCTAGCCATTGTGGACCCCGCTCTTTGCTACAGCGCACCAAGGGCAGACGCTGCCAGTAGCGCATTAGATGCTTTATCTCAATCGATTGAATCCTACTGGTCATTAAATGCAACTAAGAAGAGTCGCTATTATGCCTCTAAAGCCATTAAGTTGATATCGAAATCTATTGTTCCCGCTGTCAATCAGAAAGACAAGGCGTCTATTCAATCTATGGCGCTAGCATCTCACTTGTCGGGAAAGGCTATCAATATATCAAAAACAACCTTACCTCATGCGCTATCTTATCTTTTGACAAGCAGGTTTGGAATTCCGCATGGACACTCTGTGGCGTTATTTTTGGGCTTTGTATGGAGGTTGAATTACCAACATGGGGATTCAGCATTAAAAGAATTAATGAAAGAGTTGGCAGTATTGCTAAGTATTGATGTGTCGAGTTTTGATATCTTTTGGTACAATCTTATGTTTGTCTTGGGTCTGGAGGTAAGAATCTCCAAAATAGGGGTGCAGCAGAGTGATCTTCAAATCATTGCTAGTTCGGCAAATCAAGAAAGATTAAAGAACCACCCTGTTGCAATCAAAGAAGAGCTAATTATAGATGAGCTAAATAAGATGCTCTAATGCATAAAAATGCAGGAGTTTTGCATTATGGATAAAAAAATAATACTTGATTTAGGCTGCGGAAACAAAAAAAGGCCCGGAACAGTAGGTGTGGATTTCAACAGCAGATCTGAAGCTGATGTTTTTCATGATCTAAACAATTTTCCATATCCTTTTGATGATAATACTGTTGACAAAATATATATAGACAATACACTGGAACATCTTGAAAGTCCTCTAAAAGTTATGGAAGAGATGTACCGAATAGTAAAGCCCGGAGGGGAGGTCGAGGTTATTGTTCCGTATTTTAGGTCTGCTGCTGCCTTTATTGATCCAACGCACAAGCATTTTTTTACTGTTGAATCTTTTTCATACTATGATCCAAGCCATGAAATATGTCAACAGTATGATTACACCTTGGCTAGATTTAAAGTCCATAGTATTGTTTTCCATGAAAATATTTCCGGAGGCATGATTAAGAAAATTGTATCCTCTTGGGCAAATAAACATCCTTTAAAGTATGAGCTCTACTTAAGTCAACTTATCCCTCTTGATGAAATAACCTTTCATTTAAAGAAGATTTAACCTGTTATGTACAAACTTTCTATTTGCATACCAACCTACAATCGCTGTAATTATTTAGCCAACTGCCTACATTCCATAGCAGCAAATACCAACTACTCTAAAGAGGATATCCAGATTTGCATATCGGATAATTGCTCGACAGACGAAACTGAAGTCGTGGTTCGACATGCACAAGAGAAAATCGACATTGTTTATAGTAAGAATGAGAGAAATATAGGACTATCTGGTAATTTCATTAATGTGGTTAATATGGCAGATGGAGAATATGTATGGATTATTGGAGATGATGATTTGCTTTTGTCAAAAACCTTGCAAGAGATAAATGAAATCATTGACCAGAATAATGGTGTGGATTACTTTTATATTAATTCATTTCATTTACAGTCTGAATTTGTCTTTAGTTATCCTCAGCCTTTTGATATAAATAATATTCCCAAGAACATGAAGAAATTTTCCTCCTGGGAGAAAAAAGGACAGTTGCCTTTTTTAGATCTTATAAATCCCAAAATTTCATTCGACTTCCTTGGCGGGATGTTTCTATCTGTTTTTAGAAGGCGCATGTGGGTTGAAAATATTGATAAGTTAAATATGGAATCTGTTCACGATGGTATTGTGTTCTCACATTTTGACAATACTTTTCCGCATGTTAAGATTTTTGCCAATGCTTTTTGTAATTCACAGGCGTACTTCCACCCAACTCCGTTAAGTATTTGTCTTTCGGGAGCGAGAGAGTGGGCGCCTATGTACCCATTTATCAGAAGTATTCGTTTAATTGAGGCGTTAGATGAGTATCGAAAGAACGGACTCTCTTATTGGACATATGTAAGGTGTAAAAATTATGCGCTTCGCTACTTTATTCCTGATATCTTATATATATTGGTGTATCGGAAGGAGTCTGGATATAAATATTTGCAGCCAATAAAATTATTAACTAATGTTTTTTATCCAGAATTTTATTTATCTTTCTTTAGGTTTGTTGTCAAATGGCGGAATATAAAGACAGTGTTTAACTTGATTTCTTCTCGAAACAAAAACTCACCTATTCAAAGTCCAGAAAAACAATAAGATTACTTTTAGATTTTTTTATGACATCAATAATAGTAACAGGTTCCACTGGATTTATTGGGAAGCATCTCGTAAGCACACTCTCTCAAGAAAAAAGAGACTTGCATTTATTATCTAGAAAAGGTAAGGACGGTTCTATGTCTATTGATCTCAACTGTGTTCATGAGGTTGATGCAGTTTTCGCTGCTTGCAATGCAGATACTGTTGTCCATCTCGCAAGTGATGTCAGATCAATACAGTCTGAAAAAGACATCGCTTGTGAGGCAAATATGGCTATTAACGTCATGTCTGCTATTCAAAATTCTTGCCGATTTATTTACTTATCAACGGCTGATGAATATAGCTCCAGCCCTAATCCAATTTCAGAGAATGGTGAATTGCACCCTATTAACCCTTATGCAAGGGCTAAATTCGAAGCCAGAAAAGCGCTTGAGATTAAAGCTAAAGAGATGAATTTAGAGTTGGTAGTTTTACGCCCTTTCTTAGTTTATGGCATGGGCCAGCCATCGCATATGTTTATCCCTCAGTTGCTAAAATCAATAATTGATGACAAAGTATTTCACTATTCTGCAAGGAGAAAGATTCGTGATTATGTTCATGTAAGCGATGTCGTTCAAGCAATTAGGCTTTTGGTTGACTGCGAAACAGACATAGGCGGAGTATATAATATTGGCACTGGTATTGGAACCTCACTCTCTGAAGTAATTAAGATAGTCGAAAATAAAATAGGTCAAACATTAAATGTTGAAAGAGATCAATCTCTGGGGGTAAGTAATCCAGATAGACTAGTGTCAGATTCAGAGAGGATAAAGAAGGAGATAGGTTGGCAACCTAAAATAGAATTATCATGTGGCTTGTCAGATTTAATTGAAACTACTTGTGCCTAGTTGATAGAGATCTTGCAAACTTTTTAAATTATTTTTCATGTAAAAGTATTTATAGATTTCGATTCAGGTTTTTAGATATGACCCTGACTTGGGTTGGCTTTTTGGTGAAATGCGTTGTTAAAGCGGGAGAAAGAAGAATGAAAGCATTAATACTTGCAGGTGGCTATGGAACTCGACTTAGTGAGGAGACCGATGTTAAGCCAAAACCTATGGTGGATATAGGTGGAAAGCCAATTTTGTGGCACATTATGAAAACTTATGCCCATTATGGAGTAAAAGATTTTGTAGTTTTGCTTGGTTATAAGGGCTATTATATCAAAGAGTATTTCGCCAATTATTTCCTTCATCAGAGCGATGTGACAATCAACATGTCAGATGGCAGTATGGAAGTGCATAACAACTCTAGTGAGCAATGGAAAGTAACATTGCTTGACACTGGTTTAAATGCAATGACCGGTTCTAGAATTAAAAAGGCAAAAGAACATATCAATAATGAGACATTCTTGTTGACTTATGGAGATGGCGTAGCTGATGTAAATATTCAAGAGTCGATAGAGTTCCATCAACAGCATGGAAAGCTCTTAACTATGACCTCGGCTCAACCTGAAGGTAGATTTGGCGCACTTCAGATAGATAAGGATAGTCAAGTTTCAACCTTCAAAGAAAAGCCAAAAGGCGATGGCTCTTGGGTAAATGCCGGTTATTTTGTTTGCCAATCAGAGGTGCTTGATTATATTGGCGAGGGAGATGATGTTGTTTTTGAGCAAGAGCCATTAGCAAATCTTGCAAGAGATGGTCAGATTTATACTTATAAGCACAATGGTTTTTGGATGCCAATGGACACATTAAGAGACAAAATCCATCTGAATAACATGTGTAAAAACAATCATGCCGCTTGGATGATATGGGAAAAGTAATGTTTATTAATCTTTATAAAAACAAAAAAGTGTTCATTACAGGGCATACCGGATTTAAAGGCACCTGGTTGACCTATCTTCTACGTGAAATGGGTGCAAAAGTAAGAGGTTTTTCACTTGCGCCATCAACTGAACCAAATCACTTTAGTCTTCTAAATCTGGACAGTAAGATAGATCATGTTTTGGGCGATATAAGAGATTCGGATGCATTAAATAAAGCCATACAAGACTTTCAGCCAGAATTCGTGTTCCATCTTGCTGCACAAGCCTTAGTAAAGGAGTCTTACAATAACCCTTTTGATACATTTGATACTAACATAATGGGCTCTGTGAATTTATTAGAAGCTGTAAGGAATTGTCACTCGATTCGTTCTTTGGTTTACATTACTTCGGATAAATGTTATGAGAATGTCGAGTGGATTTGGGGATATCGTGAGAATGATCAGTTAGGAGGGAGGGACCCATACAGCGCATCAAAGGGTGCGGCTGAGATAGTGTTCTCGGCCTATTATCGTTCATATTTTTCTGCGAGGGAAGGGCTTGGATCGGCCACTACTCGTGCTGGAAATGTTATTGGTGGTGGCGATTGGGCCGCTGACCGTATTATTCCTGATTGTATACGTGCAATAAGTAGCGATAATCCAATTATGCTTCGCAACCCAAGTGCAACAAGACCATGGCAGCATGTTTTAGAGCCTATAAATGGCTATTTAATGTTGGGGGCACAACTATATACTAATCCAAAGTCTTTTGAGGGCTCTTGGAATTTTGGCCCGTCTGTTTCTCAAGTTCGTACTGTGGAAGAGGTGGCGAATAGTATTGTTCAGTATCTGGGGAAAGGTGAGGTTGAGATTGGAGATTCTAATCAGACACAGCATGAGGCTAATTTGCTACAATTAAACTGTGATAAGGCAAGACAGTTATTGGGTTGGTACCCGAGATGGGATGTAGAAAAAACATTATCGGCCACATCCGAATGGTATCAGGTTTTTATACAAGGAGGTGATATTGAATCGATTACTAGAAAGCAGTTGCATGATTTTTATCCAGAGCTGTAGTTATGATTGAAGGAGTGATATTAACTCCGTTGCGTCAAATTCTTGACGAGCGCGGCAAGGTAATGCATATGCTTCGAAAAGATTCTAATGTTTTCTTAGATTTTGGTGAAATCTATTTTTCCTGCACATACCCGGGTGCAATCAAGGCCTGGCATATGCATAGAAAGATGACACTTAACTATGCTGCAATACATGGGTCTATTAAATGTGTCTTGTTTGATGACAGACCCCGGAGTAAAACAAGAGGGTGTGTTGAAGAGTATTTTTTGTCGCCAGAAAATTACTACTTATTAACTGTTCCCCCAATGGTCTGGAATGGATGGAAAGGAATAGGAATTGAAACCTCGATTGTTGCCAATTGTGCCACCATACCTCATGATCCTGACGAAATGGAGCGGAAGTCAGCTACCGATTCAAGCATACCTTATGATTGGGATATTCAACATAAATAGCAAGTGAATGTTTTAATTACAGGCGGCTTTGGCCTTCTTGGGGGTAGATTAGGACAGTATCTATCTGAAAAATATAATGTAGTGTTAAGTAGCAGGTTTGTTCGAGATTTACCTGATTGGTCGTCGCCAGTCAAGGTAATTGAGATTGATTGGAATAACGAAACATCTTTAGATAATGCATGTAAAGATGTTAATGTCGTTATTCATGCGTCTGGACTAAATGCCAAAGAGTGTCAAGAGAACCCAGATAGGGCGATGTTAGTTAATGGCACCTATACAAAAAGACTTGTTGCAGCAGCAGCTAGACAAGGTGTTAAGAAAATTATCTACCTATCCACAGTCCATGTTTATAGTGATAGATTAACTGGCATTATTAGCGAAAATACAACACCGACTAACTCACATCCGTATGCAACTAGTCATGTTTCCGGAGAAGAAGAGGTTTTATCACAAAGTGATGTAATAGGTCTGGTTGTTCGTATTTCTAATGCATTTGGTCGACCAGTTAGTAAAGATGTAGATTGCTGGTTGTTGTTAATACAAGATTTGTGCAAGCAGGCAGTAGTTAACAGAACCCTTGTATTGCAAAGCGATACAAGAATAATTCGTGATTTTGTAACAATTAGTGATGTTTGTGCTGTGGTAGAATTTCTGATAACAGATTCTGATGCAAGTGGTATTGTCAATGTGGCTAGTGGAAATATATGCACAATAGGAGAAATGGCGACTCAGGTGCAGAGTATTTGTTTGGATATGCTAGGCTTTTCCCCTGCGCTAACTTTTAGTCAAGAGCCTATCAAGTCTAAAGGGTCATGCCATTCATTTAAAATCAAAACAAACTACCTTGATGACAATGAGTTCGTATTTTCCAATAACTTTAATAAAGAAATCAGAGAGCTAATTTTGTTCTGTAAAGATTCCTTTTCTTGAATAGACATGAGGCCATTTTTCTCAGTTATTATTCCTACTTACAATAGAGCGAGCATTTTATCTAGATCGATAGATAGTGTTCTGTGTCAAACATTTAAAGATTTTGAGCTTATTATTGTTGATAACGGATCAACTGATGATACCCAAGCCTGTATTGAGAAAAATTATCAAGATGACAGAATAAGATATCATTATCAAGCAGGAAGTGGCACTCCGGCTAGCCCAAGGAATACAGGCATCTCTTTAGCAAAAGGTGAATGGATATGCTTCCTGGATTCAGACGACAAGTGGGACGAAAGAAAGCTTAATGCTTTGTTTTTGACTATAAAGGATGATAAAGCTATAGATGTTATCTGCCATAATGAGTATATTTACCGAGATACAGACGACAGCATAGGAAGAATTCTTAAATATGGTCCAGCCACTAGGAACATGTATAAAGATATGTTGTATTTTGGTAACCGACTTTCCACTTCAGCTACTTCGGTTAGGGCTAAGTTTCTTCAAGATAATCAGTTAAAATTTAATGAATCTACTAACTTATCTATGGTGGAAGATTATGACTTGTGGTTAAATCTTGCAAGACAAGGGGCCAACTTCAAATTCTTATCAGAACCACTTGGGTTTTATATAGTTGGAGATTCCAATATGATTGCAAACTCAGAATTATTCTGCCGTAATTTGCGATATTTGCTTAAGTTGCATGTGTTTGAAATCCAGCAATTCTCGAACAATAAAAATAAACTTTGGAGCTTGCTCAAATTGCGTTTTGAGGTTTGTGAAACTCGCTATATTGAAACTCATGTTCTAAGAAAATTAAGTTCTTTAATAAAAATCTTAATTAAACATCCTATCAATTTCTCTATTATGATTGGTGGATTCTTTAAAAGAAAATTAATTGATTAGGCGAATTTTATAATGATAATATCCGCCAGATCTTATCCCAACCCTCATGCGCTGCTCTCCAAAGACAATGTCAAACTACCTAAGCTTGAGTTTTATGCGCTAGGTCGAGAGGCATTTTTGTCAGCATTGATTTCAATGGGTTTGCAGAAGGGAGATGCTGTGCTGATACCTGCCTATATGTGCAACTCTACCATTAAGTCACTTGAAGCATATGGCTTCGATATTGTTTTTATAGATGTTGACCAGCACCTGCGTTTGCCAATAGATCAGGTGGCAAGCCTAATTAGTGTTCACCAAGTAAAGGCGCTGCTTATAGTTCATTATTTTGGTTTTACACAAGTAATTGATGAGATTGTGGCACTTTGTCATCAGTATGATGTGAAAGTGATTGAGGATGCCTCACATAGTTTTTTGTCGCAATTCTCAGTTCAGGCTTCGGAAAGACGAGCTGATGC
>Ga0181607_10002667_pt1 | contig 15733 bp, 10 predicted proteins | sample 041ome_9_FD_132420 | JGI IMG/M metagenome (GOLD analysis project Ga0181607, IMG submission 132420) | Coastal salt marsh microbial communities from the Groves Creek Marsh, Skidaway Island, Georgia - 041413US metaG (megahit assembly) | ecosystem: Environmental > Aquatic > Marine > Intertidal zone...
AGGGAATGACAATAGACGACTTTTTGTATTGTAAGACGCCCGCAGGTTGGGTCGATGCGGTCAATGACAATCTGGAGCTACTCCTGATTGACCACGCCAACTGCGAGAAAAAAGCCGCTTCGACAGCCATGAATCTGATGTATCGGTATATCGACAAACCCGAGATGCTGATGCGTCTGTCAAAGCTGGCCCGTGAGGAGTTGCGCCACTTCGAACAGGTCGTAGCGTTGCTGAATGCGCGAAAAATCCCCTATGCCAATGTGCCGTCGGCCCGCTATGCCGGCGAGCTACGCAAGGGCGTGCGAACTTACGAGCCAGCCCGCCTGATCGATATATTGGTGGTGGGTGCCATCGTCGAGGCCCGTAGTTGCGAGCGCTTCAGTGCCATGATACCTGTGCTGGATGATGAGCTTGCGAGCTTCTATACCTCTCTCCTCAAGTCCGAGGCGCGGCACTTCATGATTTACCTGGACTTTGCCAAGCGCTACTTCATGCAGTACGAGGCACAAATGAAGGCATCTCTTGAGGATCGCATTGCGTTTTTTCTGCGCGAAGACCAGAGTCTGATTGAATCAGCAGATCACGAATTCCGCTTTCACAGTGGGCTGCCTGTGCTGACGAGTGGTATCGATTTAATACCTGCGGCGAGAGACGGCAGGCGCGCGTGACAAGCTTCAGATACTGAATGAGTTCAGGCGGATACCACTTGGATCTGCCTGAATAAACCAGCCCAACTGATCCCAGTCGCCGAGCACAAGCCTTTCGGCAGATTCGCCCTCGACCCACAGAGCGTGCCTGCCGGGCCGATGGGTATGCCCATGAATCAATCTTAGAACCCCGGCATCTGCCATGACCCTGACCACTTCGCTGGGGGTGACATCCATGATGCCCATGTCGGTGCTCTGAGTGTGTGCCTGGCTCTGCTGCCTGGCATGGGCAGCAAATGCCGCTCGTTCAGGCAGGCTCTTTGCCAAGAACTCTGCCTGAAAAGCCGGGCTGCGCAATTGCTCGCGAACCTGCATATAGGCTAAGTCCTCCGTACAGAGGCTGTCGCCATGCATCAGCAGCGTTTTAGTGCCGTACAGGTCGACGGTGGTCGGATCGCTCAGCAAGGTCGCGCCGGTCTGGGCGCAGAACTGCTCGCCAAGAAGGAAGTCGCGGTTGCCGTGCATGATAAACACCGAGCAGGGCAGGGCGCTAAGTGCCGCAATCACGCGATCGACATATGGGCTGGTGGCATCATCGCCGATCCAAACCTCAAAGAAGTCGCCAAGGATATAAAGTGCCTCGCAGTCTTTAGCAATATTGTCGAGAAATGTCAGTAGGGCCTGCTGAACATCAGGCCTACCGGTATCCAAATGCAGGTCGGAGATGAAGAGCGTAGGCCGAACAGCTGTGTGACCAAGCATAGAATAGGCATCCTTCGAATGAATTTTTAGCGCAAGGCGAGCATTATTCCTAAAATAGCGTTGAGAATCCATTTTCATGTTTGACGGGCCACCGCATCCTTCAGTAGAATGCCGCCTCTTAAGTCAGTCTCTTGATATAAGAGCGGCTTGAGGGGGTTATCTGGTCGTCGCGACTGCGGGAATTCATAGATAACTGCCAAACCGTCTGGTGCAATTGCGGGCCAGGCAATATTTCGGGGTATAGCGCAGTCTGGTAGCGCGCCTGCTTTGGGAGCAGGATGTCGGGAGTTCGAATCTCTCTACCCCGACCAATTTGCAAGATCTTGTGTCAACCGGGTTAGAGTTTTGCGCCCGTAGCTCAATCGGATAGAGCACCGGCCTTCTAAGCCGGGGGTTACAGGTTCGATTCCTGTCGGGCGCACCAGATATTGATCGGTTTAATGGTGGGCGTAGCTCAGTTGGTAGAGCTCCGGATTGTGATTCCGGCGGTCGTGGGTTCAAGCCCCATCGTCCACCCCATTGAATCCTTCAGCGAGAAAGCTTCAGCAAGAAAGCCTCAGTCGTGGGCTACGCGCCCCGGAGCTGCGAGCCCCGTTAAGCACCATTGTCCATCCCATGTTTTACTGGCCCTTTAGCGATTATCGCGTTCTTGGATTGCCTCTTACAGACATGGTAAGGACGATTTGAACTCTGTCTTTCAGGCACAAAGTTGGGTAATGACATGGCTGTGCACGTGAGCTATCAGTCATACGGGGGCGGAAGTCCAGTTTAACATCAGCTCGTTGCTTCTTTTTTTAATTAAAGCAGTCTTTAAGTCGGGAATACTCTCGAGTAGAAACGTAAGTATTAGTCGACCACTGCACTAGGACTATATTTTTGTTCTGAGTTTTTCTGAAATTGTCTGAAATTTATCCGCAACGCTTTTTTTAAAGCGAAGTAACGATCTCATCCATAGCTAGCTTATGCTGCGTCTCAGATGCAGGCATCTACGCAGGTTTGTATCTAACGGATCGTCAGAGGCGCTTAACTAACACATTATCGAGTCACGCGCCTTTGCCATCTCTGCTGATCGCGATGTCATTGCCGTTGATCCGTCCGGCAATGACATCGCGGATGTAAACTGAATCCTCTGATAAATACTATTTCCATATTAGATTTGCTGCAAAGCTTGAGGTTGAGCGACCATAGCCAAACTCCGATTTGTGGCTTTCCTGCCGGGCGATATGCGACATAAGCGGCAACTCCATAGCCTTTTGTGAATATGGATTTTTTCGATATACTCCAAGAATACTAAAAATAAGGTGCAAAGGATGAATTTTTCGGCTTTCTGGGGAAAATTAAAGGGGCATCCAGCTTTTCGCGTAGGGTCGTCCTATGCGGTTATCGCCTTCATATCGGTACAAGTCATCAGTCTTGTTGCGGCATCGTTTAATCTTCAGGACACGGTGGTTCAAGGAGTGATTTTAGCGAGTTTCATTGGGTTTCCTCTGGTAATCCTCCTGTCTATTATCATTTCATCCCAGTTCAGCACAGCTAAATTACTGGCGATTTTTGCGGCAGTGGTTGTCGCAGTTTATCTGGGAGGTTCGCTTTACTGGATACAGTTTGTGAAGTCGCCTGAGTTAGAGAAGGCGCTTGGAGATGACGAGTATGCAAAAACGTGGATGATTGCGCGGCAGATTGATCGCATTTTTCCTTTTCTGCCTAAGATACAGGATGCACTCGATCAATTGAGTCGGTCTGGTAGTCTCGAAATTAAACAGAAAGGTGTCGATGTTTATTGGAAACCTTATGCTTCTGATGATTTCAATTGGGAATTCTTGGGAACAGATCCAGAGCAGGTAATGACCTTGCCAGTGGGACCGTTGCAGCTCAGGCTTGAGAAGGACGGTTACGAAACAGCCTACATTAGTGCTAACAACCCCGGTCTGCTTTTTAATAACTTCCCCGCTGATATGGGTTTTAAAAGTTCACCGCTGGAGCTGGTTGATAAAGATATGGTCCCCGTCGGTATGGTCTATGTTCCCGGAGGACCATTTGTACCGGCCATATCCGGTGAGGGTACTCGGCCGTTTACACTGAGCCCCTACTTTATCGATAAGTATGAAGTCACTAATGAACAGTTTAAAAGATTCATAGATGCCGGTGGCTACGCCAATCCACGTTATTGGCAGGATATGGATTTCGTAATGGACGGGGTGAGTCTTACTTTGGATGAAGCGCTCGATTTAATGAAAGACCTGACGGGACGGCCAGGTCCAGCAGGCTGGGAACTCTCGGATTTTCCACAGGGTGAAGAAAATAAACCAGTTACAGGCATTAGTTGGTATGAGGCGCAGGCCTATGCAAAGTTTATGGGAAATATATTGCCACCTTACTTTCATTGGGCGAAAGCAGCCTTTCCAGTAGATGAGTGGGTAGCGCCTCTCGCTCCAGAGATGCTCGCGCAGAGTAATTTCAAGGGGGCAGAAGTGGTTAACGTTGGAACTCGTAACTCAATAGGTCCTTATGGGACCTATGATATGACGGGAAATGTGCGTGAGTGGGTCTGGAATATTTTTGGTGGTCGAGGAATGACATTAGGTGGCGCTGTAACTGAACCGCAGTATACCGGCTTTCAACCGAATCCCATGCCGAGATTTAACCGTTCTAGTCTTACCGGTTTCAGAACGGTCCGACTACTCAATCCCGCTGACCTAAATCCTTTTGGTGGACCGATCGAACGACGGGTAGCACCTGCGCCTGATACGTTAAAGCCGCTGGATGAGGCTGCATTCAAGATTTTTTCTACCCAGTTTGCTTATTCGCGCCGTGAATTGAGCCCCAAGGTGATGTACGTTGATGAAACCCATCCTGACTGGGTTAGAGAGAAAGTTTCGATTGATGTGGGTTATAACAAAGAGCGGATGGACGTTCTGATCTTTCGACCGAAGCATGTCTACAATCCTGTAGGATCAGTGGTGGTGTATCCTGGCCTTAATTATTTTAGAAACCCGCCCGATATAGATGATATCGATCCTGGTGAGTATGGTTTAGATTTTCTGATAAAAAGTGGGCGGGCGTTGGTGTGGGCCTCGTTCAAGGGATCAATGAACAGAATGGTGGATGCATCCATAGCGCAACCGACTTCTGAGGATCAGTTCAGACAGTTCAGAGAAATGATGGTGGATTGGCGAGTGGATACTGGCCGAATTTTGGATTATCTGGAGGATAGGCCGGATTTTTCGAATGACAAAATGAGCTACCTGGGGATGAGCTACGGCGCCGTGGTTATGCCTATAGTGCTCCTGACTGAAGACCGCTATCAGTCAGCCGTTTTCCTGAGCGGTGGTTTTGCGCCCCACTATCCGCCGCATTCTGATGGTATCTTCTACTTGGATCGTATTGATACGCCTGTGCTGATGCTTAATGGTGAGCAGGACTTTTTGATCCCGATAGAGTCACAAGACGTGCTTTATCAAAAAATTGGTACGCCTGACGAAGACAAGCGATTAGTCCGCTACAAGGCAGGGCACTGGCCTTTACCCAGGAATCAAATCGTCAATGAGATACTGGGCTGGCTGGACAAGTATGAAAAGTAGGCGTCAGTTCATTTTATGCGGGTCGTGCTTTATCGATTTCATCAACTGCTAAAAGGCCCCTCGCGGCCCCGTCTGCTGGTCCTAATTCGCGCGCGCGTTTTGATGGTAATCAACGAGTCGCACCGCCATCTTCTGAAGGACGAGGACGGATCTAACTAGGCTTGAAGGCGGCATAATGGTCGAATATTCATGTGTGAGTTGGCCTCTCCGGAAAATAGCGCTTGGCCATTGGCGTCTTTGCGATTTTTAGCTTACCCTTCATTCTATTTACATTCAGTTCAAGTAGATTAGCCAGCAATGAGCACACTGATAGTACCGACGATTGATATCTCTGATCTGCCGAGTAACGCGTCGACCGTCGACGAGATTGCTCAAGCTTGTGAAGAATGGGGTTTTTTTCAGGTCACATCCCATGGAATCGACCCGCAATTGCGACAGCAGTTTTTGACAGCCTGCCAAGAATTTTTCCATGCCCCTGCGCTCGTCAAACAGACCGTTATGCGCACTCAAACCAATCCCATGGGTTTTTATGATCGCGAGCTGACGAAAAATGTGCGCGACTGGAAAGAGATCTTTGATTATGGTGCTGACTGGCATGATGCTGAGGCAAGTTGCCAGTCCCAGTGGCCACAACACTGGCCTGAGCTGCAAGGCATACTGCGGGCCTGGTTTCAGGCATGTGAAGCCCTGAGCCTGCGTTTGATGACCGCTATTGCTCACGCGCTGGGCTTACCACCTCAGTCATTGCTGGAGAATTTTACTGCGGGTCACACTAGCTTTGCGCGCTTGAACTATTACCCTTTGTGCGCCGCGCCCTTGACCCGTGATCCGGTCACTCTGGTGGAGCAGGGTCATCTGGGCATTAGCCGGCATACCGACTCAGGTGCCCTGACTGTATTGGTGCAGGATGAGGTGGCTGCACTGCAGGTTAATCGTGATGGCTGTTGGCACACGATCGAACCTGTGTCTGACGGCTTGATTATTAACATTGGTGACATGCTACAGGTCTGGAGCAACGACCGTTTCGTCGCACCTGAGCACAGAGTACTGGCATCGAGTACGCAAGAGCGCTTCAGCGCACCGTTTTTCTTCAATCCGGCCAATGGAACGGTCGTGCGACCCTTGGTGACCAGCGAGAAGCAACCTGCCTGTTACCGGCCGATCAATTGGGGGGAGTTCCGTCGTGGCCGTGCGGCGGGTGACTACTCGGATGAGGGCGAGGAAATTCAGATCAGCCAGTTTCGCTGTTAGGGCTTACTGTTAGGGCTTACGTTTAGGGCTTACTGGCAGGCACGACCCTTCGGCGAAAGACCAAGGTTTTAGCCAAAAGAAAAACCTGGCCCACATTCAATCAGCAACTGTCCCTCGAGAGCAGCTGCTCGATGAAGCTGGGCTGCCTGGTAATCGGGATTGCGTAGCATGGCGAGCATGACGTCTGTCGAAGGATAATGAATCAAGGCCATTGCATCCCAGGCGCCTTCTCCTTCGCCAATCAGAAAGCCGCGTACCTGCCCAGAGTACAAAACCTTCGCACCCTTTGGCACCATTATCCGCTCGAAGGCTTCGCCATAAAGTTTGTAGGCAGCCTCACCCGTGAGGGTCGAAGGTCGGCCGTCTGCGTAAATCGCCTGGCTTTTGAATTTCAGTAGGTTGAGCATCGCAATGGGCTCGCCTGTTTTTCGGTCTCTGAATTGTCGAATCTGATCGGCGGTGGGTTGCAGGATGTTTTTAGTCATGGCAGTGCCCTTGGTGAAAACAGTAGTGTCAAAGCGTCGAGGAAGCTGAGAATAACCGGGTCAACCAATCAGTGCAAAGAGCAAAGTTGAAGCTTCAAGTGTTCAGTGCGCTGACGGCAAGCCAGATCAAAGCTGTTCAGCGTGGCTGTCCATCACTGAATCTTAACCTTCGCCGTCACGCTGAGGAATGTCGCTTGATTTATCCTTCACCTCTCCTGTAGCGCCATTGCCTCAAATGAACCTGTGAGATGCGAAATGGAACCCAAATGCCCTTGATACCCTTGTGAGAGAAAGACGCAGCATTCGTGGCTACAAGAAACAGCTGGTGCCGAAGGCGTTGAATGTCGAGATCATCGATATTGCGAAGGGTGCGCCTTCGTCCATGAACCCGCAGCCTTGGTTCTTCCATGTCGTGACCGGAGAAACCGTTGGAGCGAATTCGAGAAGGCAATACGGCAAAAATGCTTTCGGGTGCGAATGTGGCTCGCGAAATAAGAATGAATCATGGCTATGAAGGGGCTTATCGCCAGCGCCAAGTGGATATCGCCAAGCAACTGTTCGCGGCCATGGGTATTGCCCGTGAAGATGCCGAGAAGCAACAAGACTGGGTGATGCGTGGCTTTCGTCATTTTGATGCGCCTGTCTCAATCGTCATGACCTGCGAAAAGTCGATGGAGCATGACACCATTTGTCACTTCGATTTAGGCGCCGTAGTCTATGGTCTTGTATTGGCAGCATGGACTCGTGGCCTGGGTACGGTAATCAACGGGCAGGGCATTATGCAATCGTCGGTGGTACACGAACATGCCAAAATTCCGGATGATCAGACAATCATGACTTGCGTCGCCATGGGCTGGCCTGATTTTGACTTTGCCGCTAACAGCGTCAAATCGGTGCGTGAAGATGATACCAATTTTGTGACCTATACCGGGTTTGAGTAATATTGTAGGCCCCGTGCAACCACTGCGATCGCAGTCATTTTTAGCACGAGAGATGTTATTCAAGTCGCTGCGGGAATGAGTCTTTCTGCAGAGAGCAATCGTCAGAGAGCAATCGTCAGAGAGCAATCAGCAGAGAGCAATCAGCAGAGAGCAATCAGCAGAGAGCAATCTGCGGATTAAAGCCTTGAGCCGCAGCAGCGACCTTTAGCAAGGGTCAGGCTGTTAGCAAGGGTCAGGCTGCGTCGCGCCAAGCGCCTATAATCGCATCAGCCAAGGTGTCGATATCGCTCAGCTGAGTGAGCATTGACGTGATGGAAATACGCAGGATGGCGTGATTGCGCCAGCGTGCGCCAAGAACGAAATGCTGATCCTGCTGCCTTAACTTCGCGATCACGGCTTCAGTGGACTCGTCGCTAGGGCCTCGCTGGCCAAAACTAATTGCCACTTGATTCAGCACCACCTCATTCATCACATGAATCCCAGGCACAGCCCTCAGCCGATCGGCGAGGTGGATGGCGCAGCGGCAGTGCCCAAGGACCAAATTGCGCGCACCACGCCGGCCTAGCGCCTGCAATGTCGCCCACACAGCAAAGCCCCTGGCTCGACGAGAAAGCTCTGGTACATAGTCTGAGGGATTTCGACCTGCATTGGCCTCAGTTTTCAGATAGCTCGCCGTGATGCGCATAACCCGCGTGTGGGCCTTCGCGTCTCTGACAATAGCGAATCCGGCATCATAAGGCACCTGTAGCCACTTATGCCCGTCAACAGACCAGGAGTCTGCCAGTTCTACGCCTTGCGTTAGGTGTTTGAGTCGCGGTACGGCGTTGGCCCACAAGCCGAAGGCGCCATCGACATGCACCCAGGCACCCTGTTTGTGAGCGAGAGGAATGATCTCGTTAAAGGGGTCAAAGGATCCTGTATTGATGTGCCCAGCCTGAGCCACAAGAATGCTCGGGCCCGAGATCTGATTCAGGCGCGCCTTCAGGTTCGAGCTAGACATTCGACCTTGAGAATCTGACGCTATGACAACAAGATTGCGCTCGCCGAATCCAAGATGACGAAGGTCGGACAGAACGCTGGAGTGGGTTTCGGCGCCAACCATGACGGTCACGGGTGGTGCTCCTGCCATTCCATCTTGTTCCAGATCGTAGCCGATACGCCTCAGGACCTCACTGCGCGCGACAGCAAGGCTAATGAAATTTGCCATGGTCGCACCGGTGGTAAAGGCAACCGAGGCGCTCGCCGGCAGATTTAAAAGATCGAGTAACCATTGGCCGGCGACTTCCTCTGCGATGGCCGCAGCGGGTGACATCGCATATAGACCGGCATTTTGGCCCCAGGCAGACGTCAGTAAATCTGCCGCCACGCCGGTAGGGTGTGAGCTGCCCTGAACCCAGGCAAAGAAATTAGATTGCGTATTGCTCCCCAGGCCTCCCGCTGCGGCATTGATCAAATCGCTGATGACCTCGGGTCCTGATCTGCCGTCCTCGTCAAGAGGTCTATTGAAGCGTGCCCTCAGTTCGTCGGCGCTACTGGTGGGCATCGCCGGAATTTTTGGTCCCTCCCCTCGAAATGCGACCGCTGCTCGAACTGCAGTCAGTAGAGATTGTTCAAAGTCGAGTAAGTTGGGCACGCGAGTCTCGCTCTAGGGGGGACGTGTTGGACAGTCGATCGCTTGACAGTATAACCAGTTCAACCAGATTTTGTTCCGACTGCAGGCGTTAGGGTTAAGCCTCAGTGACGGGCGACGAAAGTGGCCGGTCGTCGCGAGCACTGAGATGGCACTTGGGCCTATTGCTGGGTATTGAGTTGAAGGCAGAAACCGGTGGGGTCAATTGAGGATGTCGCGGGCGTTTTGCTGTCGAAAGACCAAAATCAGCGAGGGCATCGCTGTCATGGATTCCGTACCATGTCAGTGATGCCCTCTTGAGTCTGTCGCCAGACGAATTACTGTACTGCAGCAGGCTCAGGCTTTTGGCGCATCACCAGAGACACTTGCAACAACATCGTCGATATTGGAAAGAATTTTATCGATATTTGCGGCTTCAATAGCTTCTTCTTCAAGCTGTTTCTTTTCTGCAGCAGCGATCAGAGCTGCCTCGGCAGCAGCGAGTTTTGCTGCCGCTTCTGCCGCCGCCGCCGCGGCAGCTGTGTCGGCTGCCGCTTTCGCAGCGGCCACGCTGGCGATTGCTTGCTGAAGGGCGGTGGTGTCCGTGACGCTAGTTGCGACCAGTGCTGCTACAGCAGCTTTCAGCGTAGTGGCTGAGGTCTGCACCGATGTTGCGGTAGCAACAAGCGTATCTGCATTGGCAGCAGCATTACTCAACGCCGTGGGGTCGGCAAGGTTCGCCTCTATGCTGGCTAGTACCTGCAGTGCAGATTCGGCTGCGTTAAAGTTGGTTAATGCCGATGCCGCCGCGTTAGTGGCTGCATTTTTTCGTTCCGTAGCGGCTTCGACCTTGGTGATGTTCGCTAACAGAGTTTGCTTATCGGTTACTTTTGTAGACACCAGGTTTTTCGCAGTGGTCAGCGCCGCTTGCGCACTGGCCAATTCGGCTTTAGCCTGAGTTACTAAGGCTTTTTTAGTCGTGACGATAACCTGCAGCTCGGCAATCGTCAGGCCAGTTTCAAGAATCGCTGCTGGAGGCGTGCCGCCTGCGATGACCAGGGCGGCGACGGCAGCCTTGTAGTCAGCTTCGATCTTTGCGTCAGCATTGGCCTTAGTCGTCACCAGCAATGCGGCTGCTTTTGAAGCGGCTAATGCTGTAGCAATCGCTTCTTCCGCCGCGGTTAGCGTTTTACCGGCGATCGCCTCAGACGCAGCCAATCTGTCAGCTTCGGCCGCGGCAATCTCGGCGTCTGCGGCAGCTTTGGCAGCAACAGCAGCAAGCCTGGCAGCATTGGCCGCGTTTGCCGCGGCGGTGATTTTGGCATTTCGATTGGCGACGGCAGTCGGGTCGCCACCAATGGCGGCAGCGGCCAGCGTCGCCGCTTCCTTGACTTCGGTAGCAGCCGTTGAGGTCTGGGTAGCGGCGCCAGTGACGGTGTCAAGCACGCTAAGCACCGTGGTGCTTTGCGCCTGTATAACTGCATTTTCTGCCTCGGCAAAGCTCAGCTCTGCATTGGCGAGCGCGAGGGCGGCTTCTCGATCAGCAACGGCTTCGCTCGCCGCTAAAACAGCAGACTGGGCGCTTTCCAGTACATCAACTGCGATTTCGCCAGCCGCCGCCAGTGCTTCCGCTTCGGCGGCCAAGGCGATAGCCTCCGCTTGTGCGGCTTTGGCGGCAGTCAAATCAAGTTTGATTTTTTGAAGTGCAGCGACTGAGGTTGTGACGTCTGTTTTGGCTTCAGTCAATTGACCGATGACTGATGACACCTGCTGGGTTAATTCAATATCTCCTAATCCCAAGTCCTGCAGCTGCGCCTCGATTTGGTCGAGCACGGCTCGAACAGCCTGGTTTTCTGCGACGGTAAAAGCGGCGCCGCCGCCGGCGGCACGGATGGCAGCAACAGGCAGTAGAGTTGCGCGCGCCGGTTCAATGACGGGTTTTGTCAGGCGTTTTGCCAATGCTGTGGTGGCCGCATTGGCAATCGCGCCATGCGTGCTTTCCGGACTGACGTTAACGGCTGCAGCTATGATGATTTGCGGGTCTATCCCTGTGTTGGCAATGAGCGCGACACTGACGGCTGCAGCGGGATCCATACCGGCTCCCACAGCGGCTGTGACAATCTCAGCAGCGGCGCCAGGTTCTGCTAGCAAGGCGGTTGCAACAATAGATTGGGCGAGGCTTGGTTCAATGGCTATCATCTCGGCGATAGCAGCCTTCAGGGATTCGCCGCTGGCGAGGGCATTGTTCAGCACCTGCGCCAGTGAAAGATTAGGGTCGGCCAAATCGCTTCGAATATCAGCCTGAGCGGTGAGTGATGCCAGTACCAAGACAAGACCTGCAGTTATTTTGCTTAATGTCATTCGGATATTACCCCTGTATTACCACTGGTTGAGTCGATTTACGCTTAGCTTGATATGCTTAGCTTGTTAGCTTGTTACAATTAGCTTGACTAGTAGCTTGACTAGTAGCTTGACTAGCTTGACGTCCAGTTGAGCGTTTACTAGATAGCGAGTATAGGTTGGGGTAATGACCTGAACTTTGAGCTGGATCAAGATATTGCAGATAGCCCGCGAACGCCTCGGGTCTCAATAGGCTGGCTGCCAACGAGAGGCGCGCCTGTAGCGGTGCCTCGTTGCTAGCAGGGTACCTGGCTTGGCGGGCGACCAGAAATTGATTTACTTCACCAGTTTGAGTGGCTGTGTCAGCGTCTTGACGTTTTCGGGCGAATATAAAATGGGCGTCATGGTGGTAAAGCTGGCGAAATTCTCGGCGACGAAAAGGTTGCTTGAATTCTGCAGTTTCGCGACAGAATGGTGAACCTTGGGCTTGTGCGAAGATCGCGTGTTGTTTACCGAGACAAAAATTTCACGTGGACGACGTTTGATGCCGTCTCCATGGTAATGCATGCGGATCTCATCATACTCCAATGAGTATTCGGTTAATTGCTGTAGCAGCAGTTCGTCATAGGTGATGGAGTATTCGGCCAACGCTTGGTGGAGTTTGTCGACCATGTAGGCGAGTGCAATCTTACCCAACTCTGCATATTGGTAGCCGCCACCTATGTCCCCATGAACACCGGCGAACCACACTTCGTCAATATGACTGGCCTTGTTACAGAGGGTCGGAATAAAGGCTTCACGACTTTCGTCGATCGCAACACAATGCACTGCGCGCCTGACATTGTTGGCGATGGTCAGGTCCTTGAACAGGTTGAGCTTCTGAAAGGGTAAGCCCGGCAGATTCAAAGGGATGCCAAAGGCACCGACTGTATCGAACAAACCCAGAAAATCGACGTCGACGGCGACGTTAGTCTCATCAATGTTGGTGTATTGGAGGAAGAACTTTTCGTTCTCGCGGTCTGTGTGAGTCACCTTCAGCGTTTGCTTGATGCCATATCGATGGAGTTTTGCGGCTAACAAACGAGCGCAGGCTGCGCCGCGACTAAAGCCGATAAGAACCAGTCTGTCGCCCTTGTTATAGTGCCGCAGAATTTCGCAATAGGCATGATCTCTGATTCGTTTTTCACCAGCGCCGAAGATTGCACCGTAGAAGGTACCCAAGGTGTCGTGTTCTTCGTCGTTGCCGATGCCCCTGAAATAGAGCGCCGTGTGTGCGGCGTGCGTCTTGACCCAGGGCGTGTTGGTTGAATCTAGTTGGCCTGCAACGGCAGTAAAAAGATGGTAAATGCTGGTCGTCAGACCGTCGGCAGCATGACCATTTTCGTCGTTCCAGGTGCCGTCTAGAAACACCAGAATGGTCTTGTTCCTGCCGCTGTAACTCAGGTTGCTGCTATAGCGTGTGGTATGACGCATAACTCTCACTCCTTGAGTTGATATCCTTGTCTAGCCAGAGTTTGCCATGAATAATGGGACTTAAAATTTTATTTTGTCCTTGGAGAAAATTGTGACGAAAGCGGAAACCGTGGGTATGTCGTCTGAAAGACTGAATCGAATCACCACTTGGCTTGAGCAGCAGGTGGCGTCGAAACGCTTAGCCGGTTGCAGTGCCTTGGTTGCTCGCCATGGTGAGATTGTCTATCAGCAGAGTACCGGCGAAGCCGACATCGAAGCGGGTAAAGCCTTTACTGACGAAACGGTCGTACGTGCCTATTCTATGACTAAACCCATCACGACAGTGGCTGCCATGATGCTCTATGAAGAGGGCTGCTTTCAGCTGGATGACCCGATCGCACGCTATTTACCCGAGTTCCTCGAGACTCGAGTGTGGGTTGGAGGTAATGCTTCGCTTGAGGAAACAGTATCCCAGGAGAGGCCCATAACGGTTCGGCATCTGATGACCCATACCAGTGGGCTGACCTATGGCTTTATGCAGTCAAATGTCGTTGATGCCGCTTATCGTCAAGCCGGTATTGATGGAGCGAGTGACGCGAAAAATCTAGAAGAATGGGTGAAGCGTGCCGCTGCGATACCGCTCATCTGCCAACCGGGTGCCGAATGGAATTACAGTATCTCCACCGACGTGCTGGGGCGTCTGGTGGAAGTCTGGTCTGGCCTGTCATTGGCCGAGTTCTTTCAACAAAGAATTCTCGGGCCGCTAAAAATGAATGACACAGGTTTCTCAGTTAAGGCAGAAAATCGATCACGATTCGCTGCGCTCTACTCACCCCTGTCGGGTGCTGACATGAGTGCTGTCGCGAGATCAGCAGGCGCTCTCGATGGGGCTAAACAGCCGGGCCTCAAGCTTCAGGAGGGTTCGGCAAAAAGCATTTACTTTGAGCCGCCGGCAGTATTCTCAGGTGGCGGTGGCCTCGTATCAACCTTGGCTGACTATGCCAGGTTCTGCCAGATGTTACTCAATGAGGGGGAGCTTGATGGTCAGCGCTTGCTGGGCAGAAAGACGGTTGACTATATGCGTACCAATCAGTTACCTAACAATGCTGATATGGCGGCGATGGGGCAACCCGTCTGGAGTGAAACCAGCTATGAGGGTATAGGTTTTGGTCTGGGCTTTGCGGTAGTACTTGATCCCGTCAAGGCGCATATCATCACCTCCGTTGGCGAGCATCACTGGGGAGGCGCTGCAAGTACTTTCTTTTGGATCGACCCGAAGGAAGATTTGTTTGTAATATTCCTCACGCAGTTAATGCCATCTTCCACCTATCCGATTCGGCGAGAACTGCGAACCCGAGTTTATCAGGCGCTCATCGCAGACTGACTGAATAGAGCAGACTGAATGGCGCAGCCTGAGGTTCAGGACAAGGATCTGCTGCGAGTCAAAAGATGAAACAGGTAGCCGCCAAAGCCGCCAGCGATACCCTGTGCCAGCAAACCCACCAGTGTTCTGGTTGGCGCAACGCCGGTAAGACCAAGGGTCATTTTCATGATCACATGCATCGCGACCAGAGCAACAAAGCCCGCAGAGATATAGCCGATCAGACGTAGGCTGGGTTTCAATCGTATGATCATGGCTGCGACGGGAAACGCAATAATGGAACTCACGGTAACCAGCGGTAAGTAAATAGCGGTCATGTGCGTCAGGTCATGCACCAAGGTATTGATACGGTCACCGAACTCGACGGTCAGTCCCATCTCGGCGACACTGGCGAGATTGCCCTGGCCAATAAAAAGCACACCTAACAGGTAGGTGCCGATAACTGCCACAATAAAGGCGCCGATGGTTCTTGTCATTTTACTGTCCTGATTCGGTTGTGACTGGCTATAATGGTATGAATTCTACGTTAGAGACAGAATAAATGATATCTCGCCTGCTCGTCACCCTGTTAATCTCCCCGCTATTGGCCCTGTCAACACTGTCGGCAAGCGCCGACTATCAGCTCGAGACTGTGGCGGAAGATCTTAATTTTCCTTGGTCTGTCGCGTTTCTACCTGAGGGCGAATTGCTGGTAGCGACACGTCCGGGACAATTATTGCGCGTGTCAAGCACGGGGGCGGTGAGTGAGCCTCTTAGCGGTACGCCGGCAACGCTGGTTGAAAGTCAGGGCGGCTACTTCGACATTCTACTGGACAGCAACTTTGCAGAGAATCAAACGGTTTATCTGTCCTTTGCCTGGGGTACGCTCGATGCGAATGGGACTCGCATTGTTAAAGCCAGACTAGGTGCTCAGGGCTTTGAAGACACCGAAATCCTCTTCACGGTGTCGCCGCTCAAGGCGGCTGGTGCGCATTTTGGTGGAAGAATGGTCGAACTGGCCGATGGTACCTTATTGTTGGCCACCGGCGACGGGTTTGATTATCGTGAAGCGGCGCAGGACACCTTCAGCCAACTCGGCAAAATCCTGAGGCTCAATAAAGACGGCACTGCGCCATCTGACAATCCGTTTGCCGATGGCACAGCGGGCGACCCCTATGTCTGGTCCTATGGTCATCGAAACACCCAGGGGCTGGTGGTGGATTCAAATACCGGCATAGTCTACAACCATGAGCATGGTCCCCAGGGCGGCGATGAAATTAATCGCATCGAGAAAGCCGAGAACTA
>Ga0181607_10002672_pt1 | contig 15716 bp, 13 predicted proteins | sample 041ome_9_FD_132420 | JGI IMG/M metagenome (GOLD analysis project Ga0181607, IMG submission 132420) | Coastal salt marsh microbial communities from the Groves Creek Marsh, Skidaway Island, Georgia - 041413US metaG (megahit assembly) | ecosystem: Environmental > Aquatic > Marine > Intertidal zone...
TCAGAAACTTTTTTAACAGTAGTTTCAAATGTAACTGGGTTCTGAGAAAAAGTTAGGTAACTAACTATAAATGTGAAAAAAAATATTATGTTACGTTTCAACTATTGATATTTTTAAATTAGAATCAATATTCTTATACTTTCTTTTATCAAACCTCATGCCAACTACCCATAAAATATGATCTCCATCTTCGATGATAAATTGATTTTCTTTATCAAATGTAGAAAGTTTTTTGTCTTTGTATAATTTAGAAATGAGTTTCTTTCCATTCATTCCTGTTGGATATATATAATCACCCTTTTTCCAGGTTCTAATTATTATTGGAAAACTAATGTTTTTTTTATCTAGGTATAAGGATTTATTTTCAGATTTTTTAAAACTCCCCTCTTCTATTAAAATATTGTTTGGCAAAACATGATCTTCAAGGTTATTGTAGAAATAACTAGTCGAATTATTATGATCAATTTTTCTAATTAAAAGACTTTTTCTATTGCTTAAAATATAATGACTCTCAGATTTAATCATTTTTCCAGATATTGAATAACATAAATCAAAAATCTCTTTAATATTTTTAAAACCATACTCTTTAAAAAGTTTAAAAACAAAAGATGGTGATAGATCTTTAATTATAATTTTATCAACTGATGTTATATCGTTGTTTATGATAAAATTAGAATTTTTAAAATTTGATACGTAATCTTCAATTATACAGGCATCATCATTAATGAAATTTAAAGTTTTTGAAAAATTATTTAGAAAGTTGGGATTAAGCTCTTTTAATTTAGGTATGATAGTATTTCTAATTTTATTCCTTAAATAATCATTTTTTTTATTTGATGAGTCCTCTCTCCATTCTAATTTATTCAAGTTTGCATATTGAATAATATCAGATTTATTAAAAATTAAAAGAGGTCTAATAACTTTATCATTTATGGATTTTATTCCCCTTAATCCATCAATACCAGTTGATCTGGATAAATTAATCAAAAAAGTTTCTAAAGAATCATCCAAATGATGAGCGGTAACAATATAATCAAAGTCATTTACATGAAGAAGATGATAAAACCATTCATACCTAAGTTTTCTTGCAGACATTTGAACAGAGTATTTAGGGTCGCTAGTATCAAATTCTTTAGTGTAAAAGTCTATTTTATTTAAATTACAATATTGTTTTACAAAGTCACAATCGGCATCACTTTCAATACCTCTTAGTTTAAAGTTACAATGTGCTGCCGAAACATTATAATTTAAAGTTTTTAAAATTTTCAACAAAACCATACTATCAACACCTCCGCTAACACATATTAAAAGTTTCTTTCCATTAATAAATGAAAAGTTATTACACAAGTGATTTTTTAAAGCGTTTAACATTTAAGTTCTTGTAATATAATTTGTAATATTTTCAGCAAATAAAAACATTTTAGAATTAACAGTATTTACAAAATTAACAATTAGAATTTCATAATTCTATCATCATTATAAACATTAAAATATTTATAATTAATTAAGAGATAAAATCATCGCTTTACCTTTCAATAAACACTCATTATACTCTTCTTCTGGATTTGATTTTGATGTTATAGCACTTCCGACATGAAAAGACAAGTATTTTGATTTTTCATCATAAATTAATGATCTTATTACTACATTGAAATCAAAATTTTTGTTGGAATCAATAAAACCAACTGCCCCACTGTATAATCCTCTTTTTGAAATCTCTAATTTATCAATAATTTTCATGGCTTCAACTTTTGGAGCTCCGGTCATACTTCCCATAGGAAATGTACCATTAATTATGCTACTGACTTTTAAGTTATCCTCCAACTCAGATTCTATGGTTGATATCATTTGATGAACCTGTTTAAATGGATACACTTTACAGAGCTCTTTTACTTTGACTGATCCAGGTTTTGAAAATCTTGACATGTCATTTCTCACTAAATCAACGATCATAATATTTTCAGATCTTTCTTTTGGATTTGATTTTAGATTTCTTTTTAAAATTAAATCCGACTCAACATCAAAACCTCTTTTACTTGTTCCTTTAATTGGCTGGCTTATCAACTTGTTATTTTCTTTTTTCAAATATCTTTCAGGTGATGAACACATCAGGTGAAGATTATTATTTTTAAAGAAAACACTCATTGGAGATTGACTAATCACATTTAATTTTTTATAAATATGTAATGTATCTACCTGAGCGTTATTGCTAAACCATTCGAAACAATAATTTAATTCATAAATATCTCCTCTGTTGATATGTTTTTTTATGGTGCTTATTTTTTCTAAATATTCTTGTTTATTTAAAGACTCATTTAATTTAGGAACCAAATGATTTTTTGGAGATGATTTTAATTCAAAAGAATTAATATTATTCCAATCTTCCTCAATATAAACATCATTTAAATATAAAGCTTCAATACAATCACTATGAATTATCCAAATTTTTTTTGGTTGAAAAAAAAAGAGATTAGGCAAATGAAAATTATTTTTACCTGTGGTGTTTAGATCTTCTATTTCATTTTTTAAATCATAATTAATGTAGCCAAACACCCAGTCATTAATATTTTCAATGTAATCATCTAGTTTTGAAGTAGAGTTCTTTAATGTAAAAGGGATACAAGATTCAATACCAACAGCACATATACATTCATAGTTATTATTACCATAATTGTTTGAGTTTAAAAAAACTGAGGTTGAAAATGTGTTTGACCATTCAAGTAGTTTTTGTTTAAATAAATTCAAATCATTACAATAAAATTTTTTAGAAAATCTTTTCAAAAATTTTTATTTCAAATTTAATTAATAGTTTTTTTAAAATAACTCTTGTTTGTTTGAAATTTTTTTTTGAGTTTTGCACTGTGAATCTATTAAATAGAAATTTAACACTGCTTACAACTCCGGCCCCACGCCGTGCCCGCCCTTTTGGGTATTATTCTATTTAAGAAGTTAGGTGAGTCCAGCTTCATTTCAATTCAATCTTAACTAAATTTTAAATTATCGTGGAAATTACTGTTGCTTCATTGAAGCATATTAAACATTGTGAAATCATCTCAAAAACTATTAGCTCTTCAGCAAAAGTTAGAGGGACTGGTATTGCTTTAAGATCTCCTGATTATATCAGAAAAAAAATTGAAAATAACAATGCAATTATTGCAGTTGATAAGGATAAATTTGCAGGGTTCTGTTACATAGAAAAATGGGGACATGGAAAATACGTTGCTCACTCTGGACTAATTGTAGATCCAAGTTTTAGAGGACAAGGATTAGCTAAAAAAATAAAAAAATTAACATTTGAACATTCAATAAAAAAATATCCAAATGCAAAAATATTTGGTATTACCACTGGACTTCCAGTGATGAAAATCAATTATTCGCTGGGTTACAAACCAGTAACCTTTTCTGAACTTACAGATGATGAAGAGTTTTGGAAAGGATGTCAAACATGTAAAAATTATGATGTTCTAAACAGAACTAATAAAGAAATGTGTTTGTGTACAGGAATGTTATACGATCCAAAAACAATTAAATGAAAAAAATAGTACTTGCTTACAGTGGAGGACTTGACACCTCTTATTGCCTAAAAAAACTGTCAAATGAAGGAAATCAGGTCCATGCAATAAATATCAATACTGGAGGACTTTCAAAAAATGATATTGAGGAAATGAAGGAAAAAGCATATGAATTAGGTGCTCATACATTCAAATCAATAAACTCACTTAAGTTATTTTATGAAAAAATAATTAGGTTTTTAGTTTATGGAAATGTATTAAGAAATAACACCTATCCACTTTCTGTAAGTTCCGAAAGAACAATACAAGCAATCGAAATTATTAAATATGCAATAAATAATAATGCAACACATATTGCACATGGAAGTACTGGAGCCGGAAATGATCAAGTAAGGTTTGATTCAATTTTTCAAATTCTTGCTCCAGAAATAAAAATAATAACACCTATTAGAGACTCTAACTTAACAAGGGAAGAAGAAATTAAATTTTTAAATAAAAATGGTATAAATATTAGCTGGAATAAAGCAAAATATTCAATAAATAAGGGGCTTTGGGGAACCAGTGTTGGTGGAGACGAAACTTTAACATCAAACATTCCTTTGCCTGATGAAGCATATCCAGGAAAAATTATAGAATCTAGTTCGAAAAATTTAATTCTAAACTTTAAAGAAGGACAACTCCATGGAATTAACGGAACAAATTATGATCCGGTCACCTGCATTGAATTAGTAAACAATGAATGTGATAAATTTTGCATTGGAAGGGATGTTCATGTTGGAGATAGCATAGTTGGAATCAAAGGAAGAGTTGGATTTCAAGCGGGTGGTCCAATTTTAATTATAAAATCTCATCACCTATTAGAAAAACATACTCTAACTAAATGGCAACAATATCAAAAGGAACAATTGTCAAATTTTTATGGAATGCATTTGCATGAAGGTCAATATTTAGATCCTGTTTTAAGAGACATTGAGTCATATCTATTAAGTAGTCAAAAAAATGTTAATGGAAGTGTAAATGTAACATTATACCCGTATAGATTTAAACTCAATGGTATTGAATCTGAAAATGATTTAATGAAAAAGGAATTTGGATCTTATGGAGAAATAAATAACAAATGGACATCTGAGGATGCAAAGGGTTTCATCAAAGTGATTTCAAATCAAAATAAAATATATCATTATGTCAATAATAAATAATATTATAAAAGTTGGAATTGTAGGATCTTCTGGATATACAGGTGGAGAATTAATTAGAATTTTATTAAATCATCCTAATACAGAGATTAAATTTGTTCATAGTAAATCTAAATATGGAAAAAAAATATTTGAAGTCCACAAAGATTTAATTGGAGATACTGAACTAGAATTCACAAATAAAATAAAGAAAACAGACGTTTTATTTTTATGCCTTGGTCATGGAAATTCAAAAGAATTTCTAAAAAATAATAGTATTGATAGTTCTACAAAAATTATTGATTTAAGTCAAGATTACAGAGTTGAGGATGACATAAATGTTGAAAGAAATTTTATTTATGGACTACCTGAGCTTCAAAAAGAAAAAATTAAAAAAACTAATAACATATCTAATCCAGGTTGTTTTGCAACTGCTATTCAACTGGGATTAATACCTGCACTGGTAAAAGATTACATAAATGGTGAAATTCACACCAATGCGATTACTGGAAGTACAGGAGCCGGAGTTATTCCTAGTAATACAACTCATTTTAGTTGGAGGAATAATAATATTTCATGGTACAATGCATTTACTCACAGACATCTCAATGAAATAAAATTTCATTGTAATAAACTGACAAAAAAACAAATTGATATAAATTTTATCCCAGTAAGAGGAAATTTTACTAGAGGAATTTATTGTATGAGTTATTTTGAATCAAAATTCAATATAGATGATTTTATAAAAGCCTATGAAGGTTATTATAAGAATCATCCATTTGTTCATATTTCCAAAGATGAATTAAGTTTAAAAGAGGTTGTAAATACTAACAAATGTGTTATTCATATTAAACAAATTGATAAAAAAATATTAATAACATCGATTATTGATAATTTAATAAAAGGCGCCTCTGGACAAGCTATTCAAAACATGAATCTAATGTATGGATTAGATGAAAAATTAGGACTTAAATTAAAATCAACAACTTTTTAAAAATAATTATGAAAATAGCAATTTTAGGCGCTGGTAATTTAGGAATAAGTATAGCTAATGGTTTACTTACAAATAATATGATTACTAAATTATATCTAACCAAACGAAAAACATCAACACTAGAAAAATGGAAAAATATTCCAGAGATTATAATTTCATCTAATAACATTGAGGCAGTTGAATGTTCTGATATTATCATACTCTGTGTTCAACCATCTCAGTTTAACAAAATTTCAAATCAAATAACAGAGTATCTTAATAACAGACACACAATTATATCTACAATTACAGGATTATCTTTGAATGTTTTAGAAAAAGCTTTTGGTAAGGAAAAACACATAGTTAGAAGTATGCCCAATACCGCAATTTCTGTTGGTCAATCAACTACTTGTCTATGTAGTAATGATACAGGAAAATCAAGATTGGAATTAGCTGAATCAATTTTTAATAACCTTGGTAAAAGTTTTATTATTAATGAAAAAAATATGCAAGCTGCAACTGTACTATGCGCAAGCGGAATTGCATTTTGGATGAGATTAATAAGATCCACAGCTCAGGGAGGAGTTCAACTTGGTTTTGAAAGTAAGGAAGCTTTAAAAATGTCAATAGCAACAGCTTCTGGTGCAATTTCTCTATTAGTTAATAATAAAAGTCATCCTGAGGAAGAAATAGACAAGGTTACAACTCCAAATGGATGTACAATTAAAGGTCTAATTGAGATGGAACATCAAGGATTAAGTTCTGCGTTAATCAGCGGGCTAGTTTCATCATTTGAAAAAATTAATAAAATATCAATAAAATGAGTCTGTTTAATGTATATCCACTTTATGAAATGACTCCATCACATGCAGAAATGTGTTACGTTTTTGATAAAAAAGGTAATAAATATCTTGACTTGTATGGGGGACACGCCGTTATTTCAATTGGACATAGTCATCCGGCCTATGTAAATTCATTAACAAAACAATTAAATAATATTGGATTCTATTCAAATTATATAATTAATGATTTACAGAAAAAAGTTGCTGAAAAAATTATTTTACAATCTGGTTGTAAAAATTATAGTTTGTTTATGACAAATAGTGGTGCAGAAGCAAATGAGAATGCGCTTCAGGTTGCGTCATTTCATACCAATAAATCTAGAATAATAGCTTTCAAAAATTCTTTCCATGGAAGAAGTAATGCTGCATTAAGCATTACAGATAATTCCAATATTAAATCAAAAATGAATAACAAAATTGATGTGAGCTTTATAAATTTTAATGATAAAGATGCATTTGATAAAGAAATTAAAAAAGGAGATGTTAGTTCTGTTATATTTGAATCAATTCAGGGTGTAGGGGGTCTAGATGAACCTGAAACTGAATTTGTTAAACATGTTTCAAATCAATGCAAAAAAAATAGCGTTTGTTTGATTGCAGATGAAGTTCAATCTGGTTTTGGAAGAACAGGTGATTTTTTTGCTTTTCAGAAACACGATATAGATCCTGATATTATTTGTATGGCTAAAGGAATGGGTAATGGATTTCCAGTTGGCGGTATTCTTATTAAAGATAATATCAAAGCAAAGTTTGGAATGTTGGGAACAACATTTGGAGGAAATCACTTGGCTTGTACAGCTGTTTTATCTGTACTTGAAACAATCGAAAATGAAAAACTTATGGAAAATTCTAAAAATTTAGAAAACTATTTTAGAAAAACAATTTCAAAAATAAGTTCAGTTTCAAAGATAAAAGGAAGAGGATTAATGTTGGGGATAGAATTTAATTTTCCTACAGCAGAACTAAGAAAAAAACTAATATTTAAACATAAAATTTTTACAGGAGGAAGTGCAAATAAAAACCTTTTAAGAATTCTTCCGCCTTTGAATATCAACAAATCTCATGTTGATAAGCTTTATAATGCATTAAATGTTGAATTACAATGAAAAAGTTTATTTACTCTGAGGATTTAATAGATTACGATATAAATGTTAGTAATTTAATTAAATATAAAAACAATGTTAACATTTCTAATAAATACCAAAACAAAGTTCTGGGTTTAATTTTTTTTAATCCAAGTTTGAGAACAAGATTAAGTACCCAAAAAGCTGCTTTAAATCTAGGTATTAAGACTATCTCAATTAATGTGAATAAAGATTCCTGGCAACTTGAATTTGAAGATAATATTGTGATGAATGGAGATAAACCTGAACATATTAAAGAAGCGGCTCAGGTTATTTCTCAATATTGTGATATCATTGGAGTTAGATCTTTCGCGTCACTGGAAAATAAAAAAACAGATTTAGAGGATATTATAATTAATTCTTTTGTCAAATATTCTAAGGTACCTGTAATTAATCTTGAAAGTGCAATTAGTCACCCACTTCAATCATTGGCAGATGCATTAACAATAAAAGAAAATAGTAAATTCAAAAATCCAAAAATTATTTTGTCATGGGCTCCACATATTAAGCCTCTTCCACATGCAGTTGCAAATTCTTTTATAAAAATGTGCAGATTATGCAATTTTGATTTAACAATAACAAACCCAAAAGAATGCAATTTAAGCAAAGAGATAACTAATGGATTCGATGTAATACATGATCAAAATACAGCTTTTAAAAACGCTGACTTTATATATGCAAAAAACTGGTCTAGTTTTGAGAATTATGGAAAGTTAATTAAACCTAAAAATTCATGGACCATTGACACTGAAAAAATGGAATTAACAAACAATGCTTATTTCATGCATTGTTTACCAGTTAGAAGAAATCTAATCGTTACAGATCATGTTTTAGATTCAAAAAATAATTTGACAATAAATCAGGCAAATAATAGAACTTTTGCAACACAATATATTTTAGATAAGGTTTTAAAAAATGAAAAATAAATTAACTATTGTAAAAGTTGGTGGATTAATAATAAACGATGATTCATTGATTAAAGTTTTTTTGGAAAATTTCTCAAAAATTGACGGAAAAAAAATAATGGTTCATGGGGGCGGTAATATTGCTTCAAATTATATGAGAAGATTAGGAATCGATCCAAAAATGATTAATGGAAGAAGAATTACTGATTTAGAAACTCTTGATATTGCTATGATGACTTATGCTGGACTAATTAATAAGAAAATAGTTGCTAAACTTCAACAATTAAATTGTAATGCATTAGGTTTATCAGGTGCAGATGGAAATATTATTAGGTCAAAAATTAGAGAATTTAAAGAAATTGATTTTGGATTTGTAGGAGATATAATTTGTATTAACGATCAACTAATTTTAAAATTATTAGACTCAAAATTAGTACCAATTCTATGTTCATTGTCCCATGATGGAGCGGGACAAATCTTAAATACAAATGCTGATAGTATAGCATCAAGTTTAGCAATAGAAATGTCAAAGCACTTTAACGTAACATTAAAATATTGCTTTGACAAACCTGGATTATTAACTGATATTAATAAACCTGATAGTATTAAAAAACACATTATTAAATCTGATTATGAAAAACTAAAAAAGGATAGAATAATAGTTGATGGAATGATTCCGAAAATTGAAAATTGTTTTTTTGCTTTAGAGAATGGTGTTAAAGAAATTTTTATAGGAAATCAAAATATCATTAATGATGTAAAAAATTGTACAAAAATCACCCTATTATGAAAGAAATAACAAATAGTGCAATTTCTCTTTTAAAAAAATTAATTAGAACTGAATCATTTTCTTCAAATGAAGAAAAAACATCTTTATTAATTCAAAATTGGTTTAAACAACATAACATAAATTTTAAAACTTACAAGAACAATGTATATGCGTATAATATGTTTTTTGATGAAAACAAACCAACCATACTATTGAATTCTCATCATGACACAGTTATGCCTAATAGTGGATATACCAATGATCCATTTGATAGTTTCATTGAGGATGGAAAATTATACGGATTAGGCAGCAACGATGCAGGTGGAGCATTAGTCTCGTTAATTTCAGTTTTTACAATTTTATACAATAAGAAAAATTTAAACTACAACTTGATTATTCTTGCTTCAGCAGAAGAAGAATCATCTGGAGATAATGGTATATCTTGTGTTATTCCTTTATTACCAAAAATTGATTTTGCAATAATTGGTGAACCAACTCTTATGAAAATGGCAGTTGCTGAAAGGGGATTAATAGTTTATGACTTAGTTATAAAAGGAACGGCTAGTCATGCAGCTCATGAAAATAATGATAACCCCATTTTAAAATCAATAAAAGTTCTGAACTGGATTAAAAGTTTAAACTTTTTAAAGAAATCAAATTTTTTAGGAGAAGTTAAAACAACTGTAACTCAAATAAATTCTGGAAGCCAACATAATGTAGTACCATCAAAATTAGAAATGGTACTTGATGTAAGAGTAAATGATTGTTATACAAACAAAGAAATTGATGATTATATTATTAAAAATGCACCTTGTATTATAAAAGCAAGATCATTGGATCTTAATTCCTCATGTATTAATATTGATCATCCTATTGTTGTAGCTGCAGATAAAAGTGGGATTGAAAAATATGGTTCCCCTACTCTGTCAGATCAATCTAAAATATCATTTCCATCAATTAAAATGGGACCAGGAGATTCAAAAAGATCACACACTGCAAATGAATTTATTTATGTCAAAGAAATTGAAAATGCAATCCCTCAATATATAAATTTACTAAACAAAATTCTTTAAAATAATATTATGAAACTCTGGAACAAAGAAGATAGCTTGGACAAAAAAATCGAAAATTTCACTGTTGGAAAAGATAGACTATATGATGTTTACCTAGCAAAATACGATGTTATAGCTTCTATTGCTCATGCTAAAATGTTAAAGAAAGTAAATATTTTAACATCAATTGAGTACAAAAAGATTGAATATGAATTAAATAAAATTTTAGAACAAATTAATTCCAAAGATTTTGTCATTGAAAAAGAATTTGAAGACATACATTCTAAAATCGAAAATATGTTGATAGAAAAACTTGGTTCAATTGGAAAAAAAATACATACCGGCAGATCTAGAAACGACCAAGTTCTTGTTGCTACTCAACTATACTTAAAAAATGAGATTAATGAAATTAAAAAATATTGCATTAATCTTTTCAATACATTTATTCAAATGGCTGAAGAAAATAAAAATAATTTTCTTCCTGGCTATACTCATCTTCAAGTTGCTATGCCATCCTCATTTGGACTTTGGTTTTCATCATATGCAGAAAGCTTAATTGATGATATGCTTTATTTAAAAACAGCATATAAAATTAATGATCAAAACCCATTGGGAAGTGCTGCTGGATACGGGAGTTCATTCAATCTTGATAGAGATTTTACAACTTCTGAGCTAGGGTTTTCGGAACTAAAGTATAATGTTATATCTTCTCAAATGAATAGAGGAAAAGTTGAAAAATCAGTTGCAATTGCAATAAGTGCGATTGCAAGTACATTATCAAAAATTTCATCTGACATATGTTTGTATATGAGTCAAGAATTTAACTTTATTTCATTTCCAGATGAAATTACTACTGGCTCTAGCATAATGCCTCACAAAAAAAACCCTGATGTTTTTGAGCTGATTAGAGGAAAATGTAATTCACTACATTCTGTAGTAACAGACTTCAACAACATGTCAATAAACCTTAATAGTGGATATCACAGGGATTTACAATTGTTCAAACAAAAAATTATTGATTCAATAACCGAAATTAAAAATTGTTTAGAAATTGTTGATTTTACAATTAAAAAGATCATTGTAAGAAAAAATATTTTAGATGATGAAAAATATAAATATGTTTATTCAGTAGAAAATCTGAACAAACTGGTTAATGAGGGTGTTTCATTTAGGGATGCTTATATGAAAATATCTAAGGAAATAAAAGAAAATACATTTAAGCCCCACAAAGAATTCAACCACACACTTAAAGGAAGTATTGGAAATTTATGTTTAGAGGAAATAAAACTTAAATTAAAAAATGTGATAGATTTTTAAATATGTAATGCCCTATTTTCAGTTGCCGCCAATGCTGCTTCTTTAATAGCTTCGGCATACGTTGGATGCGAGTGACTCATTCTAGAAATATCCTCAGCAGAAGCCCTAAATTCCATAGCTGTTACTGCTTCAGCAATTAAGTCAGCAGCTCTGGCACCAATTATATGAACTCCTAATATTTCATCAGTTTTCTTGTCAGCTAGTATTTTAACAAAACCATCAATATCCATACTGGCTCTTGATCTTCCTAAAGCTCTCATCGGAAACTGACCAGATTTAAAGTCAATTCCCTCGGAATCTAGCTGTTGTTCAGTTTTACCAACTGAAGCGACTTCAGGCCATGTATAAATAACATTTGGGATGAGGTTATAGTTTATATGAGGTTTTTGATTTGCTAAAATTTCAGCCACTAATACACCTTCTTCTTCAGCTTTATGAGCTAACATTGGACCTTTGATAACATCTCCAATTGCATAAACATTTTCAACTTCTGTTTGAAGTTTATCATTAACATGGATTTGACCTTTCTCGTTTGTAGATATACCCACACTAGTTAAATTTAATCCATCAGTATATGGCTTTCTTCCAACGGAAACTAAACAATAATCTCCTTCAAATTCAACTTCATTTCCATTCGAATCATGAGCCTTAATATTTACTAGATCATTATTACTTTTAACTTTATTAACCTTATGAGATAGGAAAAAATTAATTTTCTGTTTTTTGAAAATTCTTAATAGCTCTTTAGAAACTGACTTGTCCATAAAAGGCGTAATCTTATCAGAATATTCAATTACAGAAACGTCAGATCCTAATCTTTTATAAACCTGTCCAAGTTCTAAACCTATTACTCCTGCTCCAATTATGATAAGTTTTTTGGGAATTTCTTTTAAATCTAAAGCTTCAGTAGAGGAAATTATGCGAGTCTTATCGATTTTTGCAAATGGTAATGAAATAGGTTTTGATCCAGTAGCAATTACAGCTTTTTTAAAAGAAACTGATTCAATTTTTGAATTAGCTTTTATTTGAATTGTGTTTTTATCAACAAAAGAACCAACTCCGTTAAAGACAGAAATCTTGTTCTTGGACATAAGAAAATCAATTCCTTTTGTTGTTTGTTCAACTACAGAATTTTTTCTTGAAATCATCTTATTTAAATCAACTTTTATGGAACCTTCTATTTCAATTCCATGAGTTGAAAAATTATGAATAGCCTCGTGATAATGATGTGAAGAATCTAATAAGGATTTAGATGGAATACAACCAACATTCAAACATGTTCCACCTAATGAATTATATTTTTCTATTATGGCAGTTTTCATGCCAAGCTGAGCACATCTTATTGCACAAACATATCCGCCAGGACCTGATCCAATAACTACTACATCAAACTGTTTCATTTCTATTTCAAAAATACAAATGTTTTAGATTAAAACATAAATGATTCCATTTAAATTAAACAAATTAAATTAACTAATTATATATTAGCAATATGGAAGAAAACAACAAGCAGAACGTAAGCCAAATTAAGTTAACTCTAACTGAATCATTGATTCCCATTTTTCTTTTAATTTTTCTATTATCCTTTAACGTTTATGTTTATGGTGATGATGCAATGAGTGGATCAAATCAATTTATTTTATTAATCGGAGGATTTGTTGGTATTTTTTTAGGAAAAATTAAAGGACTAAGTTTTTCCGTAATGATCAACAAAATTTCTGATAATTTAAAATCAGTTACTGGAGCAATAATTATATTACTATTTGTTGGAGCTCTTTCAGGAACTTGGTTAATAAGTGGAATAATTCCATCTATGATTTATTATGGTTTGAAAATATTACACCCTTCAATTTTTTTACCATCCTGTTTAATTATATGTGCAATTATTTCAATTGCAACAGGAAGCAGTTGGACTACATCTGCTACAGTTGGTATAGCACTTATTGGAATATCAAAAGCAATAGGAATTCCAATTGAAATGGCTGCAGGTGCAATAATTTCTGGAGCTTATTTTGGTGACAAACTTTCACCATTAAGTGATACCACAAATTTAGCTCCTGCAATCTCAGGTTCTGATTTATTTACACATATTAAATACTTAACAATAACTACGGTACCAACTATTTCAATTACTTTATTAGTATTTATATTTCTAAATTTTTTTATGGTAAGTTCTGGACCAACAGAGAATACCATATTACTTGAAGCTATTGATAAAACATTTAACATAACACCATATGTTTTTATAGTTCCTTTAATCGTAATAATATTAATAACTAAAAAAACTCCTCCGATAATTTCTTTATTTATTGGTACGATAATGGGTGCTTTATTTGCATTAATATTTCAACAAGAAATTTTAGCAAATCTTTCTGGATCAAGTGAATTAACATTACAGAATGCATACAGTTCAATAATAAACTCTATTACTGTTGATACAAATATTGATTCTGGAAATAATGAATTAAATGACTTATTCTCCAGTGGAGGTATGTATGGTATGCTTAATACAATTTGGCTTGTTATTAGTGCAATGGTATTTGGTGGCGTTATGGAATCAATTGGAGCATTAAAAAGGATAACTAGTTCATTATTAAATTTAGGGAAATCAACTTTTTCACTATTTGCCAGTACTGCTGGAAGCTGTATGGCAGTGAATCTCACAACTTCAGATCAATATTTAGCAATTGTTATTCCAGGTAAAATGTTTCAAAAAGCATTTAAAGAAAAAGGATTAGCCCCAGAAAATCTTAGTAGAACACTCGAAGATACAGGAACTGTGACTTCTGTTCTAATACCATGGAATAGTTGTGGCGCCTATCAATCTTCTGTGTTAGGTGTAGGTGTGTTAGATTATATGTTTTACGCTATTTTTAATTGGCTCAGTTTCTTTATGACTTTAATTGTTGCTGCATTAAATTATAAAATCAAAAAAATTAAATAACACACTTATAATTTCATTAAAATTTAAATAATTATTTTTGTTAAACACCTCTTATGGGCAAACTTAATAATAGATTAAAAAAAAATTTTTCATTAACAAGAACTCAACAAATAATGTTTGGAGTTTTTTTAATACTTATTTCTATTATAATTTTTTCGTCTCAGATATCTTATTTTAATACTTGGAGAATTGATCAGTCAGAATTATCTAGTTTTTTTGATAAGACATCACAAACGGTAAATATTGCTAGTAAATTTGGTGCATTAATAAGTCATTTTCTAATCTACATGATGTTTGGAGTTTCATCTCTTATATTTTCTGTTTTAATATTCGTTTCTGGTTTAACATTGTTCGTAGATGCAAACAGAAAAAAACTTACAGAAAGATGGTTTTGGGGATTAATAATTATGATATGGTTTTCACTATTTTTTGGTCATTTTTCAACAAACTATTTATACTCAGGCACAATTGGATATGAATTAAATGAATTTTTAAATATTTATATAGGTAGTATAGGGATAATTAGTATTCTCGCTTTCATTTTAATTTCATTCCTGGTTATAAGACTAAATATAACACCAGAAAAAATATACTTATTTATTAAAAAATTAATTCCAAAAAATAAAGAACCAAACAAAAATAAAGAGAAACAAACAGATATTAAAGAATCTGAAAATGAGGTTGTAACTTCAAAATTTAATTTTAAAAATGAAGAAGCTAAACCAACAATACAGAATTTTTCTTCTTACGCAGAAAAAAAAGTAGAATCTAGAGCTAATGAAGATGATGAAATTAAAATAGAAATTGAAAATAATAAAAACGAGGAAATTCTAGATGAAAATGAAATTGCAAAAGGACTTGTCAAAAAATTTGGTGAGTATGACCATACATTGGAATTAAAAAACTTTAAACCTCCATCAATTGAACTTTTAAATGATTATGATAACGGAGGAATAATAACTATTAATGAAGAAGAACTCGAGGAAAATAAGGAGAAAATAATTGATACTTTAAAAAATTATAAAATTGGAATTGATCAAATAAAAGCAACAATTGGACCTACTGTTACTCTTTATGAAATTATTCCAGAAGCAGGAATTAGA
>Ga0181607_10002676_pt1 | contig 15702 bp, 15 predicted proteins | sample 041ome_9_FD_132420 | JGI IMG/M metagenome (GOLD analysis project Ga0181607, IMG submission 132420) | Coastal salt marsh microbial communities from the Groves Creek Marsh, Skidaway Island, Georgia - 041413US metaG (megahit assembly) | ecosystem: Environmental > Aquatic > Marine > Intertidal zone...
AAGTATGTCGGCCTCGATGGCCGGGTCGTTGGCATGGATTCTTTTGGCGAATCCGCGCCGGCGGGCGCACTTTTTCAACACTTCGGTCTGACGGCGGACAACGTGGTTGCCGCGATCGAGGACGTCATTCTGGACTGATGCTTCATGCGCTTTGCGATTAACGGTTTTGGGCGCATTGGGCGCACATTATTGCGGGTATACCGTAGCCGGCCCGACATCAGAGCCAAACTCGAGCTGGCTGCCATCAATGAAATCGCGGATGCTGACACCGTGGTGCACCTCGCGCGATATGATACCAACTATGGGCGTTACCCCGGCCGTATCGCACGCTCTGGCTCGCTTCTGGCCATTGATCAAGCCCTGGTCCCACTGAGTCATGTTGCCGAGGTCTCCGAGTTGCCCTGGCAGGCGCTGGATATTGGTCTGGTCTTTGAGTGCACGGGCGCATTCACGGATCGCGCGACCGCCGAACAGCATTTGACCGCGGGCGCGGGACGGGTGCTGTTCTCTCAGCCCGGCGAGTCAGATGTCGACGCGACGATTGTCTTCGGGGTTAACGATCATGTGCTGTCCAGCGAGATGCAGGTGGTCTCGGCAGCGTCGTGCACCACGAATGCGGTGGTGCCGGTATTGTCGACGCTCTCTGAGGCTTTTGGCATCGAGGCGGCAACGATTACGACGATTCATTCGCTTATGAATGACCAGCCGGTGCTCGATGCCTACCATCACACCGATCTTCGAAAAACCCGTGCGGCGTCGCAATCCATTATTCCGGTCGATACCGGCTTGGCAGTGGGGATTGAACGCATCTTGCCCCAACTTGCCGGAAAGCTGTCAGCCCATGCACTTCGCGTGCCCACAACCAAGGTCTCCGCGATTGAGTTGACCGTGGCGACGGAGCGGTCCTGCGACGCGAACCTGATAAATAGGTCATTGCGCGAGGCGGCCGAGAACACTCTCTCGGGAGTAGTGGATTACTCTATCGAACCGCTCGCTTCGTGCGATTTTGCAGGTGAAGCGGCCTCGGCAATTATCGACGCCAAGCAAACTCAGGTTGCAGCAGGTCGGCTGGCTAAAATTCTGATTTGGTTCGACAACGAGTGGGCCTATGCCAGCCGGATGATGGATGTGGCAATGGCATGGGAGCAGTGTGTCAGCCAATCGTTGGCCGGAGCAAGAGAAAGTATCCGATGAAGTTGATGAGCGAAATGGATCTGACAGGTCGACGCGTGCTGATCCGCGAGGACCTGAATGTGCCGCTCCGCGACGGTGAAATCACGAACGATGCCCGATTGCGCGCGGCAGCACCGTCATTGTTGGCGGCCCTAGATCAGGGCGCGGCGGTCATTGTCATGTCGCACCTCGGTCGACCCATTGAGGGCGAATGGAGCGCTGATGCTTCACTGACGGCCGTCGCTGCGCGCCTTGGGGAGCTCTTGCAGCGCGATGTGCTGTTGGCGACCGAGTGGCGGCATGTGGCGCCGCTTCCCGGCGACGTCGTTTTGCTGGAAAACGTGCGCTTTAATACGGGCGAGGCAGCTAACGATGCCGCCTTGGCAGCCGATTACGCAAGCCTATGTGATGTCTTTGTGATGGATGCCTTTGGCACCGCTCATCGAGCGCAGGCTTCAACGCATGGTGTTGCAAAATGTGCGCCCGTTGCCTGTGCTGGACCTCTATTGCACGCTGAGCTGACCGCCTTGGAGCGTGCATTGACCGGGGCGGCTCGGCCGATGCTCGCCGTAGTGGGTGGCTCCAAGGTATCGACCAAGCTCGAGGTATTAGACCGGCTGTCAGAGCGATGCGATAGCCTGGTGGTGGGAGGCGGTATTGCCAACACGTTCTTGGCGGCGGCGGGCTACCCGGTGGGGCAGTCACTCTGTGAGTGGGACCTAATCGATACGGCGCGGCGTCTAATGGATAAGGTTGATGTGCCGCTACCGCTGGATGTGGTGGTCGCTCCCGCCTTCGATGCGGGGCATCGCGCTGAGGTTAAGCTGGCGGCCGATGTGTCTGATGAAGATATGATCCTCGACGTCGGTCCCGAAACCGCGGCGGGCATTGCGGAGCGCATTCACAAGGCGGCAACGATTCTGTGGAATGGGCCGCTCGGCGTTTTTGAGCAAGATGCGTTTGCTCAGGGCACTCGAGTCTTGGCTGAAGCGATTGCGGCCAGCGATGGGTTCTCGCTGGCCGGCGGCGGCGACACATTGGCGGCCATCGACCAATTTGGCGTTGCCAGCGAGGTGTCTTACATCTCGACTGGCGGTGGCGCTTTTTTGGAGTATGTTGAGGGCAAGGAGCTGCCGGCTGTTGCCATGCTCAAGGCGCGCGCGGAAGGCTAACCCCAAGTTTCGAAGGGCCAATAACAATGACATCGATGAGAGGAACTTCGCCATGGCTCTGATCAGCTTACGGCAACTACTGGATCACGCAGCCGAGTATGGATACGGCGTGCCGGCCTTCAACGTGAACAATCTCGAGCAGACCCGTGCCATTATGGAGGCGGCTGACCAAACCGACTCCCCCGTGATCATGCAGGCCAGTGCCGGCGCCAGAAAATATGCTGGGGCACCCTTTTTGAGGGCCCTCATGGAGGCGGCCATGACCGAGTTCCCGCACGTACCCGTTGTGGTCCATCAGGATCACGGCACCTCGCCGGCCGTTTGCCAACGGTCCATCCAGCTGGGCTTCAGCTCGGTCATGATGGACGGATCGCTTGGTGAAGACGGCAAGACGCCGATGGATTACGACTACAACGCTTCGGTCACACGCCCAGTCGTGGGGATGGCTCATGCCTGTGGCGTATCGGTTGAAGGTGAAATTGGTTGTCTGGGCTCACTGGAGACAGGTGAGGCGGGCGAAGAAGACGGCATCGGTGCGGCAGGCAAATTGACTCACGATCAGTTGCTGACGGACCCTGAAGAGGCCGCGCAGTTCGTCGCCGATACGGGCGTCGATGCCCTCGCCATTGCCTGTGGGACCAGTCATGGAGCTTACAAGTTCACGCGGCCGCCGACTGGCGATATCCTCGCAATGGATCGCATCAAAGCCATCCACTCGCGTATCCCCAACACCCACCTGGTGATGCACGGCTCGTCGGCGGTTCCGCAGGATTGGCTAGCAGTCATTAATGAGTTCGGTGGCGACATTCCAGAGACCTATGGGGTGCCGGTAGATCAGGTGGTCGAGGGCATCAAACATGGTGTGAGAAAGGTCAACATTGACACTGACCTTCGTCTTGCGTCGACCGGTTCGATCAGACGCTTTCTCGCTGAGCACCCGTCGGAGTTTGACCCGCGAAAATATCTGGCGGCCAGCCTTGAGGCCATGAAGGCGATTTGCGTCGATCGCTATGAGGCATTTGGCACTGCGGGGAATGCCTCTAAAATTCAGCCAATGTCGCTCGCCGATATGCAGGCTCAATACGCCGCCTAATCGTCGCCTGGCTCGACGCTCGAGCGGGCATTTTGCCAAGCGTGAGCCGTGTTTTGAGGTGCGCTAGCCCGTATGATCACAGGCTTTTCATCGACAGGCTGACACGATGGCGCAGTCTTATATAAAGCGAATCTTGAACGCGCAGGTTTACGACGTTGCGCGGGAGACGCCGTTGGACGCCGCGCCGCTCCTGACAAGCCGGATAGGCAATCAGGCTTTTTTGAAGCGCGAGGACCTTCAGCCGGTCTTCTCATTCAAGTGCCGCGGTGCTTACAACAAAATGGTTCATCTCGATCTTGCGGCAAGACAGGCAGGTGTTGTCGCGGCATCTGCGGGTAACCATGCGCAAGGGGTTGCGCTGGCGGCGTCCAAATTAGGCGTCAAGGCAAAAATTGTGATGCCGGTGACCACGCCTGCGATCAAGGTGGATGCTGTGCGCGCGCTGGGCGCAAAGGTGGTGCTTCACGGTGACTCATTTGACGAGGCGGCGGTGCGCGCCGAGTCATTGGTGGCTAGCGAAGGCCTGACGTTTATACATCCTTTCGATGACCCCGACGTAATTGCGGGTCAGGGCACTGTAGCCGTGGAATTGGTGCGTCAGGCGCCTGGTCCGCTTGACTATGTTTTCGTTTGTTGCGGTGGTGGTGGGTTGTTGGCGGGTATGGCCGCCTATTTGCGTTACGTGTGGCCAGAGACGTGCATTATCGGCGTCGAGCCTGCCGATGCCGCCTGCGTTCGTGCTGCGTTGGATAAGGGCCGGCGCGTTACGCTGAGGGATGTCGGGCTGTTTGCCGACGGTTGTGCGGTCGCGCAGACCGGGAAAGAGACGTTCAGGCTGATTCGCGAGTGCGTGGACGACGTCATCACTGTCAGCACCGATGAAATCTGCGCCGCGGTGAAAGATATCTTTGAGGATACCCGTGCGATCGCTGAGCCTGCCGGAGCCCTCGCTGTGGCCGGCATGAAAAAGTACGCCGCTGAACAAGGCATCGCCGGGACCACGATGGCGGCGACCGTCAGTGGTGCCAACACCAACTTTGATCGGTTGCGCTATATCTCCGAACGGACAGAAATTGGCGAGCGCCGAGAGGCCGTGCTCAGCGTGACCATCCCGGAAGCGCCCGGTGCGTTCAAGGCATTCTGCAATGCTATCGGCAAGCGCAATGTCACTGAATTCAATTATCGGTACGAGACGGCGACTGACGCGCGCGTGTTCGTCGGGCTGGCGGTGACGCCCGGCGATGGCAGTGTGGAGGCGCTTCAGGATGAATTGCGCGCCAAGGGATACCCGGTACTCGATCTGACTGACAATGAGACGGCCAAACTGCACTTGCGCCATATGGTCGGTGGCAGACTGTCATCAGACATTGAAGACGAAATGGTGTTCCGGGTCGAATTCCCTGAGCGCCCCGGTAGCCTGCTGCAGTTTTTGAATGCGCTGGGCAAGGAGTACAGCATTTCGCTCTTTCATTACCGCAACCATGGCGCTGCGTATGGCCGGATCTTGGTTGGCCTACAGGTGCCACAGGGAAAGCGCGCCGCACTGAAAAAAGCGCTCGATCGTCTCGGTTACCGCTTTTGGGAAGAAACCGACAATCCCGCTTACATCGAGTACCTGGGCCGCGCTGACCATTAACGGCCATCCTAGCGACGTATTAAGCGTCAGCGGCTGGCCGTTAAGTAAACAGCGTCAGACCCTCTTCGCTCAAGAATCCGTCGAGGGTTTGGTCGTGGGGTTCGGTGTGCCAATCCCTTACGCGCTGTATGGCGAACCCTACGCCCAGCCGAAAACCGCTTGCGTCAGCAAATACGCGATCATAAAAACCACCACCGTACCCGAGCCTGATGCCGCTGGTCCCGCAGCCCAGTAAAGGCGTGATGAACAGATCGATATCTTCTGTCGCGATCGCAGGTGCAGGCTCAGTGGGCTGAAGCACATTGCCAATGGTTGTCTCGGTAGCATCGCCCGCCTGCCACTCGCGGAACGATAAGTTTTTCCCCTCAACCCTCGGGTACACGACCTTGACGTTCCGGTCACGTGCCTCTTGGGTGAGCGAGGAAGGATCGAATTCAGATTGATGAGGCAGATAGCTGGCGATCACACGGGCGCTCCGCCATGCGTTGCATTGATTGAGGTATCTCCGTGCGTGCTCGGCGAAGGTGCCCCGTTCACCGGGCGGTAGGGCATCTCGAGCGGCACGCAGGCGGGCGCGAAGGGCCCGCTTTCCAGCGACACTATCTTCCATGAGCGCACCGGATGCTCACACCGGGCGGGACCTCATCGCGCGCAATATCGTGCGAATCAGCCGGAAACAGCATGACACCCAGGTAGCGATGACAATGCAGCGTAAGAGCAGATGGGGGACTGGAAGGGTGGCGCAGGGAGTCTGCAGATTCCCGAAGTCAGGAAGGGAAATGACCCGCGGTACCGCTGACGAATAGGCCCTTGAACCCTGCGGCTCAAGGTGGTGCTCACCACATGACTTCAGGCTTCCCGGTTCTGGCCAGGCTTGCACAACGGTCACGGAAGTGAACTCCGGGTACTGCATTATCGGCTCGAGGACGAATCGTCTGGCGAATACTTCAGGCCAGCTCCAGTATAGCCTAATGCGTGGTCAGTTGATCTCAAGTTGCCGCAGCTGATACAGCACTTCGTCAAGCTGACTGTTGAGCGAGGACAACCGTTCCTGGTCCTCACTGGTTTCGACGGGGTTATCGCCACTTTTTAATGCCAGCAGTTCATGACTGATATTGAGCGCGGCCATAATGGCAACTCTCTCAAGGCCAATCACCTTGCCCGTCGAGCGGATATCGCGCATGTGCTGATCGAGGTATCGTGCAGCCTGAGTCAGCGCCAGCTCTTCTTCCGCTGGGCAAGCAACCTGATATTCCTTATCGAGAATATCGACACTGACGGTGTTGGGACGGTTCACGCGCCGCCATCCAGAGAGCGCAACCGCGCCAGCGAGTTTTCAACATGCTCACTGGCCAGACGTTGTCGCTCCAGTAATTCTCTTCTCTCGCGCTGCAGTTCTGCAGCCCGCAGTTTCAAGGCGCGGTTTTCTCGATTGAGCTCGCGACTCAACTCGATGAGGTCATTCACTTTTTTTTCGAGCGCCTGGATGAGGTTGTCAGCCACGAGGGTTACACTGTGTCGGTTGCAAGCCCGCACTATAATGCGCGTCGTTTTATCGGGTCAATGCACGACCGGTGCGCAGACCGCAGACCACAGAGGACTCACATCTTGTTGCTCGACGCACTTGGCGCATTTGAGGACATGCCGACTTGGGATGACGCGGCGGACAGCCTGTTCAACGCCGGACAAACCCTCAATCCGTCAGCGCTGCATGGCGCAATGTCCGGGCTGATGGGCGCAGGGTTTAGCCCGCACACCGAGCACCATTTTTCGGCAACGGTGGCGGCGCTGGAAAAGGCGCTGGCCATTGATCTGACCGGCGATCTGGTGGATTTTGTCTCCCGTCTCAGCCTCGCCACCCTGTCTGCCATCGTCGACGCCGATTACACATTTCAGCCCCTCCTGCCCTCGGATGACAGTTCTCTGGAGGAGCGGTTGTTGTCCATATCGGAGTGGAGCCGCGGCTTTTTGTCCGGGTTCACTCAGGGCATTACACAACGAGAAGCGGCGGGAGAACCCGTGCCGAGCATGACGGCCGAGGCGCTAAAAGACATGGCAGCTATCGCACAGATAGATACTGAAGAGACGGACTCCGAGGAAGCCGAGCGGCAGCTGGAGGATATCGTTGAATACATTCGTTTTGCCGCCATCAACATTGTTAACGAAGCGCAATCACTACAGGAAATGAGCAGTGAAAATCTCGAAAGCTGAATTTATCCGCCGCCGCAAAAATCTCATGGCCATGATGGACCGTCACAGCATCGCGATCATCCCAGGTGCGCGTGAGGTTACGCGAAGCCGAGATACGGAATACCCCTTTCGCCAGAACAGTGACCTGTTTTACCTCACCGGCTTCGAGGAACCCGATGCCGTATTGGTATTGGTACCCGGTCGTCGTCAGGGGCAAGTGGTGCTGTTCTGTCGGGAGCGAGATCCTGAGATGGAGCTGTGGAACGGCTACCGGCTTGGGCCTGAGGCCGCGGTCGGTACTTTGGGGTTGGACGACGCTTTCCCGATCGATGACCTCGACGAAATTCTTCCCGGGTTGATCGAGGGTACCCAGCGGATTTACTACTCCATGGGACACGACGACGTATTCGATCAGCGGGTCATGGGGTGGGTGAACCAAATCAGGCGCCTTGTTCGCACCGGTGCCGCACCCCCGGCGGATTTCACCGATCTGGCATTTCTGCTCCATGAACAGCGGTTGATCAAGTCGGCTGCCGAAATACGCGTTATGCGTAAAGCCGGCGAAATCAGTGCCGCGGCACACATCAGAGCTATGCAAGAATGCCGGCCTGGGCGCTATGAATATCACCTCGAGGCGTCGATTCAGCATACGTTTGCTGAACACGGTGCGCGTTTCCCGGCCTATAACTCGATCGTCGGTTCAGGGTCCAATGCCTGCGTATTGCACTACACCGAGAATGCGGACCGGATGCGCGCGGGCGACCTTGTGCTGATCGACGCAGGGTGTGAATACCAGGGTTATGCCGCCGATATCACTCGCACCTTTCCCGTTAGCGGCCGCTTTTCTCCAGAACAACGGGCTATCTACGATCTGGTGCTCGAAGCGCAACGAGCCGCTATCGCCAAAGTGAAGCCGGGTAACACCTGGAATCAGCCTCACGATGCCACCGTGCGCGTCATCACCCGCGGCTTGATTAGATTGGGCCTGTTAAAAGGCAAAGAGAGGGAGCTGATCAAGGCCGAGGCGTATCGGGACTTTTATATGCATCGAGCTGGCCATTGGCTCGGCTTGGATGTTCATGACGTCGGCGATTATCGGGTCGACGGGCGCTGGCGACAGCTGGAGCCGGGCATGGCTCTGACCATTGAGCCGGGTATTTACATCGCAGCGGACAACACCAAGGTAGCAAAACGCTGGAGGGGAATTGGCGTGCGTATAGAGGATGATGTTGTCGTGACGGAGCAAGGTTGTGATGTACTCACCAGTGACGTCCCGAAGCGAGCCGAAGAAATCGAAGCGCTGATGTCAACGGCGTGATGACGGATTCTGCTCGGGTACTGATTCTTGGCGGCGGCCTTGCGGGGCTGTCGTTCGCAATCGCGTTGGCCGCCGAGGCGCCTGAGCTGAACGTTACCCTGCTTGAGGCGCAGCCTTTCCGAGCGGGTTCACCCAACCCATTGGATACCAGAGCCTCTGCGCTAAATCTGCATTCAGTAGAGCAATTGGAGCAGTGGTCGCTGTGGTCCGAACTGAGCCGGTCAGTCGGGGTCATTGAGGAGATTCATGTTTCTCATCGAGGTCATTTTGGTAGCACCTTGATGACCACCGCTGACCTCGGAGTCCCTGCCTTGGGCTATGTTGTCGAGAACCACATTTTGGGCGCGGCACTGCTCGCACGCGCCGAGCAGTTGGGCGTGACGATTCGCTCTCCCCTAAAGTGTCAGGCACTTCAGTCAGACGGTTGTCACCCGGGCGTAATGACAGAAGACGGTGAGGTGCTGTCAGCTGATCTTGTATTACTCGCCGCCGGGGCAGCGCCCGAATGGTGTCACGAACTGGGTATCACCGTGGCCGAGCGTTCGACCCACAATCACGCGATTGTATTTAACGCGAGTTTTCAGGGGCAACAGGCGGGTCGCGCGTTTGAGCGTTTCACATCGCATGGACCACTGGCGGTGCTCCCACTTCCTTCAATCAGTCGTTCTGAACAGCGCTATAACGTTGTGTGGTCAGTCCCTGACACTGAGGCGCCGGCGCTAGGCGCATTGGAGGGCCCGGCTTTTAGTGAGGCGTTTCAAGCGGCTTTTGGTTGGCGACTGGGTGCCGTTGCTGCCGTGGGCCAGCGCAGTCAGTGGCCATTGGTCCGGCTTTTGGCGTCGGAACAATATCGGGCAGGGTATTTGCTGGTAGGCAATGCGGCCCACACGCTTCACCCGGTCGCCGGCCAAGGTCTCAATTTGTCGCTCCGAGAAGCCGGTCTTCTGGCGGCTGCGGTGGGATCTTCGATGCGCAGGGGCGCTCCGATAGGGCAGCTCAATCACTTGTCTCCTTACCTTGCGGAGGTCACAGAGGAGCAGCATTTCGTTACCCACAGCACCGACCTATTGGCGACGCTGTTCAATCGACGGGGGCCGCTTCTGGATGCGCCACGGAACCTGTCACTGGCGATCTTGGATCTGGTGCCTAGAGCTAGAGCCAGGGTAGCCAGTGTAGGAACAGGGCGTCGCAGTGCACTCAGGTGAGCCCGTGGCCCATCCCGACGTTCTGATCATCGGAGCAGGCATTGCCGGGCTGTCGTTGGCGACCGCACTGGGTCGCGAAGGCTTCCGTGTCACGGTCATTGATGGTGCTGCCCGGCCGGAAACGCCCTCTGAGAGCAGAGATCTGGATGCATGGGATCTGCGCGTCAGCGCCCTAACACCGGCCTCCATCGAATTTTTACAAAGCCTCGGTGCTTGGCAGGCGATCCCGGCAGATCGCACCGGCTGTTACACGGGGATGCGGGTTTGGGATGCTCAGGGTAGCGGTTCTATCGCCTTCAGTGCCGGCGAGGTAGCGGCTCCTTTTCTCGGACACATCGTTGAGAATCGTCTCACCCTCTCCGCCTTACTCCGGTGCGCAGAGTCTACTGCTGGGGTGGAGGTGCTGTGGCAGCACGCCTTGGACTCGATGGCGCTGACCGACCAAGGCTGGCAGATTCACTGTGAGAGTGGCGAGGCCTTTTCTGCGCCGTTGACTGTGGGCGCCGACGGCGCCCGGTCCAAAGTCAGATCACTGACAGCCATGCCGAGTCGGCAGTGGAGCTATGAGCAGAGCGCCATTGTGGGAACGATCGCGCTTCGCACGCCCCATCAAGACACTTGCTGGCAAGCCTTTCTGGATACCGGCCCGCTCGCGCTATTGCCTTTGGCTGACGAAGACAAGGTTGCCATGGTGTGGTCTCTCGATCAGGCAAAGCATGAGTCGGTGGTTGCGCTCAATGACGAGGCGTTTCTCGCCCAACTTAATCGGGCCTTGGCTGGCGACGCACCGGAAGCGATGGCGTTGGGACCCAGAGTCAGTTTTCCCTTGATGCAGTGTCACGCGGTGGATTACGTCGATGAGGGCCTGGTGCTGGTGGCTGATGCGGCGCACAGCATCCATCCGCTGGCTGGACAAGGCATGAATTTAGGTCTGTCGGATGTGAGGGTTTTGGCTCAGGAGTTAGCCAATGCCAGTGCCAGTGGGCTGCCCGTGTCCAGCCCCGTTGCACTCAAGCGTTATCAGCGCCAGAGAAAAACCGAAAATCTGGCCATGATGGCGGCGATGGAGGGCTTCAAGCGAGGCTTTGGTAGCGCAAACCCCCTTGCCGTCATTGCACGTAATGTTGGGCTCAACTTGGTCGATCAGCGAGAAGGTCTAAAGCGCTGGTTTATGAAGCAGGCACTCAGTTAGGCCCGTTTAACTCGTTGCCACTGACTCTCTGAGAGAAATGATCGGCCACCCCTTTGCTTCGGCGTGGCTGCGCAGTATCGCGTCGGGGTCGACTGCCACAGGGTGACCGACCGCGCCGAGCAAGGGCAGGTCGTTGTGTGAATCTGAGTAAAACCAGGAATCTGTATTATCAGCGACCTCAGTATGCAGTGAGCGCCATTTTTCGAGGTGCGCCACTTTGCCCGATTGAAAGCACGGCGCACCATCGCACTGGCCTGTGTAATGCCCGTCGACAATGCCCACGCCGCTACCCAGCCAGTGCTGGAATCCAAGGCGTGCGGCGACTGGTTCGGCCACAACGGCGTGGGTCGCGGTCATCATCAGTAGCACATCGCCAGCCACGCGGTGCTGATTGAGCAGATCGAAGGCCTTGTCGAGTAGCATTGGCTCAATGCATTCAGCGATGAACTGTCGCTGTAAAGCGCGCACCTCATCCCGGTGTTTGCCTGTCAGTGGCGCGAGCACGAAGTTGAGGTAGGCCATCATGTCCAGCGTGCCGGCCTGATAGTCAGCATAGAACTGATCATTTTTTGTACCGTAGTCCTCGGCCTCCACCAGCCCCGCTTCGCATAAAAATTCTCCCCAGCGGTGATCGGAATCCCCCGCAAGTAGCGTGTTGTCGAGGTCAAAAATTGCAAGTGCCATAACGCTGACTCATTACTGCCTGTAGGAATAATCCGTGCTCCAGCGCACCCTGAGAGTGCCGCAAGGCCGCAAGGCCGCAAGAGAGTGCCGTAAGTGGAGGATGTGTGGAAGAATACGGCCTGAGGTGCCGAGCCTCAATCCCACTTATGGTGTCATCAAGATTCGGAAGCAATTTTGGAGCAAGTGCTGGACAAAGAGCGCGTCATAGACCGCGATGGCTTCCGACCTAACGTCGGAATTGTCGTCTGCAACGCGGACGATCAAGTATTGTGGGGCCGCCGCATCAATGGTCGGGACTCGTGGCAGTTCCCGCAGGGCGGCATGAACCGAGATGAAACGCCCGAGGCAGCGATGTACCGGGAGTTAGAGGAAGAGGTGGGCCTTCGTCCCGAGTCGGTGGAGGTACTCGGTCGCACCCAGGGGTGGCTACACTACCGACTGCCCAAACGCTTCATCCGACAATCCGAGCGACCCGTGTGTATCGGTCAAAAACAAATTTGGTTCCTGTTAAGACTGACAGCGCATGACAGCGCAATCGTATTGGACGCACATGACGATCCTGAGTTTGATCATTGGCGGTGGGTCAGCTACTGGTATCCCGTGACTGCTGTGGTGGACTTTAAGCAGGCGGTTTATCGGCAGGCGCTTACCCAGCTAACGGGTCAGCTCGCACCGAAACCCCGTAATGCGCGCCGGCGCAGGAGGGGGCGTTAATGCTGGAGGTGCTGCGCCGGCTGATTCAAGACGTCAATGACGCCGATTCGCTGGAAGACGCTCTGGCATTGATTGTGGGTCAGGTCAGAGCGGCCATGCAGACCGAGGTGTGCACCATTTATCTGCACGATAAAGGCAGCCAGAAGCTGATTTTTCGGGCTACCGAGGGGTTGAACTCAGAAAAAGTAGGGCAATTCGGCTTGCGCTTTGATGAGGGCCTGGTGGGCTGGGTGGCCACCCGCGAAGAGCCGCTCAATTTGGACGACGCCAGTGCGCATCCCCAGTTTCAGCTGGTGGAGGGCCTCGGAGAGGAGCCCTTTAACGCTTTTCTGGGGGCACCGATTATTCACCAAAGAGATCTGCTGGGCGTGTTGGTCGTGCAACAGGGCGATCACCGACGCTTTTCGGAGGATGAAGAAGCGTTTCTGATTACCGTCTCGGCGCAGCTGGCCGGGCTGATTGCGCACGCGGAGCTGGCCGGCGCGATCAGCCAGACCAACTCTGTTGCGGTTGACGCGGATGGTGGTGCTCGCCTGTCGGGTATCGCAGCTTGCTCGGGTATCGGCATTGGGACTGCTGCTTGGGTTTCGCCGCATGCGGATCTGCAGACGGTGCCTTCCAGACAGGCGGTCGACCGACGAGCAGAGCTGAAGGCTTTTCGTGATGCGCTGGCCAGCGTTCGGTCCGATATCCAGCAGGTTGCAGAGAATCTTGAGGATGAGCTCGGTCCTGAAGACCGGGCACTGTTCGGTGTTTACCTGAGCATACTTGATGACTCTGCTCTGGGTGGCGAGGTGGCTGCTCTGATCAAAGCCGGAGAATGGGCGCAGGGTGCGTTGAGTCAGGTCATGCTGCGCCATATTCGACATTTTGAGCGAATGGAGCACTCCTATTTAAGAGAGCGCGCGGTAGATGTGCGTGATCTGGGCACCCGGGTGCTGGGTTATCTGCAGGACGCTGACCGCAGGGATATTGATTATCCGGAGGCGACGGTGCTCGTGGCCGAGGAGCTTACCGCCTCTGCACTGGGAGAGATTCCTCGGGATCGACTGGTTGGCATTGTATCCATGCGTGGCAGCGCCAACAGTCATACGGCGATATTGGCCCGGGCTATGGGTATTCCTGCCGTGGTGGGTGTTGAGGACTTGCCCGTGAAACGATTGCCCGACCAGCAGCTGGTGGTCGACGGTTATAACGGCCGCATATATGTCAATCCGCATGTGGACCTGTTGGCGCGATTTGAAGGTTTGCTGGCCGAGGATGAGGCGTTGTTTGAAGAGCTGGCGCCGCTGGCCACACAACCTGCCAGAACCTCTGACGGCAGCGCGGTAGCACTTTGGGTCAATACCGGTGTTGCGGCCGACGTGCAGCGGGCGCGGGAATTTGGCGCTGAAGGAGTGGGGTTGTATCGCACCGAAGTGAGTTTCTTGCTCCGGGACCGCTTCCCAAGCGAGGAGGAGCAGCGCCAGCTCTACCGTGAGCAGCTTGAAGCCTTACACCCCTCCCCCGTGACGATGCGCACGCTGGATATTGGCGGTGATAAAGCGTTGCCTTACTTTCCAATCGAGGAATCGAATCCGTTTCTCGGCTGGCGGGGTATTCGTGTCACGCTAGATCACCCAGAGATTTTTCTGACCCAGGTCAGGGCCATGCTCAAGGCGAATGAAGGGCTCCACAATCTGCGTATTCTTTTGCCCATGGTCACGGCGATCGACGAGCTCCGCTCGGCGAAGGAATTGATCCTGCGATGCCATGACGAGGTGAAAAGTGAGGGCTTCACCGGGCCCCTGCCGCCCATCGGTGTCATGATTGAAGTTCCGGCTGCCGTTTATTTGGCGTCCGCCCTCGCTGAGGAGGCCGATTTCCTCTCGGTGGGTTCTAATGACCTGACGCAGTATCTGCTGGCCGTCGACCGGGGTAACGCCCGCGTCGCCGATTTGTATCAGGCATTGCACCCGGCGGTGCTGGCGGCATTGACGCACATCATTGAGGCATCGCATAGCCACAGCAAACCAGTCAGTATTTGCGGTGAGTTGGCGGGAGATCCCCGCGCAGCACCGCTGTTAGTGGCGATGGGTTTTGACCAGCTGTCGATGAATGCGGGTAGCTTGTCTGTGATTAAGCGCGTGTTGAGCGCCTTCAGTCGAGACGAACTGAAAGCGCTGATGGACACGCTATTGCCCCTCAGGTCAGCGCAAGAGGTTGTCAGCTGCCTTGACGCGGCCCTCAGTGCGCGCGGATTAGACAGCTTCCTCCGGCGCGGCGAGAGCACCGGCTGAGATGTTGCCTTACCCCGAGATTGACCCGGTTGCCATCGCGCTGGGTCCCGTCAAGATTCACTGGTATGGACTGACCTATCTTGGCGGTTTTGCATTCGCATGGTGGCTGGCGCGGTGGCGCACCCAGATGGCGCATTCACCTTTGCGCAGCGATCAGATCGATGACCTAATTTTCTACGCGGCCATTGGCGTTGTATTGGGCGGCAGGCTCGGTTACGCACTCTTTTATGGCTTTGATCGGCTAGCCGCCGATCCTCTCTGGCTGCTAAGGGTGTGGGAGGGCGGCATGGCCTTCCATGGTGGATTTCTGGGAGTGCTGGCGGCGATGGCGCTGTTCGCACGCCAGCGTGGTATTGCGTGGGGCCAACTCATGGACTTTGTTGCGCCCCTCACCCCGGTCGGTCTGGCGCTGGGCAGGCTCGGCAATTTCATTGGCCAGGAGTTGTGGGGCCGTGCAAGCGATGCGCCTTGGGCAATGGTCTTTCCAAATGACCCGTTGGCGCTGCCCCGGCACCCTTCGCAGCTCTACCAGTTTGCGCTTGAGGGGTGTGCACTGTTTCTGGTGTTGCTATGGTTCAGTCGCCAGCCCCGGCCGACCTGGTCGGTATCGGCGCTGTTTTTGATTGGTTATGGCGGTATGCGTTTCGTAGCGGAGTTTTTCCGCGAGCCGGATGCCCACATTGGTTTTGATGCCCTAGGCTGGATGACGCGCGGACAACTCCTTTGCGTGCCCATGCTCATAGCAGGGGCCTGCTTAATTTATTGGGCTTACCGCCCAAAACACCCATGAGGACTGCATGCAGGCATATCTCGATCTGATGAACGACATTCTCGAGCACGGCGTTGATCGGGGCGACCGTACCGGCACGGGCACGCGATCGGTCTTTGGCCGCCAGCTCCGCTTTGACCTTGCGGCCGGATTCCCCATCCTGACGACCAAGCGCGTGCATTTCAAAAGCGTTGTGAATGAGCTGATCTGGTTTCTAAGTGGCGACACCAATACTCAGTGGTTGCGGGAGAATGGTGTCAGCATTTGGGATGAGTGG
>Ga0181607_10002677_pt1 | contig 15700 bp, 8 predicted proteins | sample 041ome_9_FD_132420 | JGI IMG/M metagenome (GOLD analysis project Ga0181607, IMG submission 132420) | Coastal salt marsh microbial communities from the Groves Creek Marsh, Skidaway Island, Georgia - 041413US metaG (megahit assembly) | ecosystem: Environmental > Aquatic > Marine > Intertidal zone...
CATGATGTATATGACGCAAAGCTACCTATTGTAGATGTGAATAATTATATGGGGGGAGCTCTAGCTGCTGAACACCTGTTAGAGCATTCCAGTGCAAACTTGTGCGTAATAGTTGGGGAGCATGGGTTTCGGGCAGATGATTTGCGCCTGGAAGGTTTTTTGGACACCCTACGGCAAAAGGATGTGGACGTAGAAAACAGATGTCATGTACTCAGGTATTCATTTGGCACTGAAAACACTGCTTTTGATGAAGGGTATAAACTAGGTATGTCTCTGGCTATTCGAAATTTAAAGATAGACGGGATATTTTTGTTTAACGACCTTATTGCAATGGGTTTTCAAAAAGCTATTTTGGAGCGTGGCATATCCATTCCTGATGATATCCGCATCATTGGCTTTGACAACATTGAACGTTGTACCGAAGCCCGAGTGCCCTTGACCACTATTGAGGTTCCAAGATATGATATTGGACTAAAAGCATACGATATTTTGAAAACCTTTATGCGGGAAGGACACTCTAAGGTTTCTCCTAGAACCCTATTAGACCCTAAGCTAATTATTCGGGAGTCTGCCTAATGATTGAGCTTAGAACAGCTACCTTTACATCTGGTTTAATACGACCTACTGTCACAGGGTTGATGCGTTCGCTTTGTATAGTATGGCTGCTAATCTCATGCACAAATCCAACTATTAGTAAAAAAAGCGAAATAGAGGAACAGCTCAGTCAACCCCTTCGTGGGGTTTGGTTGACAAACATTGACAGTGATATTCTCTTTGACTCCCAAAAAACCAAAGAGGCTTTAGTAAGTATAAAAAAGGCAGGGTTCAATACGGTTTATCCTGTTGTTTGGAATGATGGGTATACCCTGCATCCTAGTGATATAATGGCCCAAACATTTGGAGAAAAGTTTAGACAAGATACGGTTTTTCGATCCCTTGAATTAGATCCTTTACAGAATGTGATTGACCATGCAAAGCTTCTTGGCTTGGTGGTTATACCGTGGTTTGAATTTGGATTTTCAAGTAGCTATAAACAGGAGGGAGGTCATATTTTAGCGGCTAAACCCGAATGGGCGGCTCGTGATAAACAAGGAAACATACTCACTAAGAATGGATTTGAGTGGATGAACGCAATACACCCGGAAGTTCAGGACTTCTTGTTGGATCTGGTGACAGAAGTGTTGGTCAATTACGAAGTAGCAGGTATACAAGGAGATGATCGATTACCCGCTATGCCCTCGGAAGGTGGCTATAGTTTACACACCCAAGAGCTCTATAAGCTGCAAACTGGGCGAACGGTGCCAGATAATCCTAAAGAAATACAGTTTTTGGAATGGAAGGCCAATCAATTATCCCAATTTGCTGAGAGACTTTTTGAAACGGTAAAATCCTATAATACTGAAGCCATTGTTTCCATGGCACCCAGCGTATATCCTTGGTCTAAAGAGCAATATCTTCAGGATTGGCCGCAATGGCTGAAAGATGGAAGTTTAGACGAGTTAATTCCCCAAAACTACCGTTGGGATATCGAATCCTATGAGCTCACCCTTGAAGAATTGGTGAATAGTTATAAGGTGGCAAAGCAACCTAACACCTTAGTTCGATTTGCCAGCGGTATAATCATCAAGGCCGGAGACCGATTCAACGATTATTCTTATGTCAAACAAGCTATAGACATAAACAGAAAGAATGGGGTTCAGGGTGAGGTGTATTTTTTCTATGAAGGACTATTTGAGCAAAACGGCTTCTTAATCGACTCTTTAGCAACGCATCACTACTCACTCTCTAACTAAATAATACAACAACCTGATGGTAATACGGATACAAACCAAGAACTATATAACTAACCAGCTAAACCGATGGATCCGCCATACTAAGACTTGGTGTATTAGTGGTTTTATTTTGCTATTTAGTGTACTTACAGTACAGGCTCAAGAACTTCCAGAACAGTATATTGAGGAGCTTAGAGGAGTTTGGATTACCAATGTAGATAGCGACGTACTTTTTTCACGGGAGAGTATTGTAGAGGCTATGGATTACTTAGCCGATAGAGGGTTTAATGTAGTTTTTCCTGTGGTTTGGAATAAAGGATATACCTTGCATCCTTCAGAGGTAGCCTTCGAAGCCTTCGGTAAGCGACAAGATCCTTATTTCGCAACCAGAGGGCGAGATCCCTTGCAAGAACTTATCACAGAAGCCCATCGCCGAGGTATGGAGGTAATTCCTTGGTTTGAATATGGATTTGCTTCGGTCTATGGAGACGCTAGTGGAGGTCATATTATTCAGGCTAATCCGCATTGGGCAGCTCGAGATGCACAGGGTCGAATTGCAACGATGGCGTCCATTTCTCGTTCTGCGAGTCCGTTTTACTGGATGAACGCAATCCATCCTGAAGTGCAGCAATTTATGATTGACTTGATGATGGAAGTGGCTCAAAACTACGATATTGATGGAATTCAAGGAGATGATCGGCTTCCAGCGATGAGCGTAAATGCGGGTTATAGTGATTATACCAAACAATTATACGCTTCGGAGCATGATGGTGCGGCGCCACCCTCACAATATAATTCTTCGGCATTTATTCAATGGAAAGCAGATAAGTTGACCAACTTTGCTGGGAAATTATTTAGAACACTAAAACGACAAGATTCCACCTTAATCATGTCGTTTTCGCCTTCAATTTATAGTTTCAGTTTAACCAATTATCTTCAAGATTGGCCAAACTGGATAGATTCCGGCTATGTTGACATAGTACATCCTCAAGCATATCGTTACGATGTAGCCTCCTACAAACAAATCATTCGAAGCATGTTTGGTCAGCAGCCGTATTCATCACAGGGCTATCTCTACCGAAGCGCCCGTGATATAGTTTATCCGGGAGTATTGATAAAGGCAGGTGGAGCATTCAATGATGATGACTACATACTAGAGGCCGTTGACTTTAATCGGCAATACGATTTAAAAGGGGAGGTCTACTTCTTTTTTGAAGGCTTGGATGAGAAAAATAACGATTTAGCAGATAGTTTATTTAAGTATAAATACCAGCTTCCCGCGGTACCGCCTTACCGAAGAGGTCATTTACGAAGACCTCCAGGCATTATCAGTACTCAAGTGGGCCAGGGAGTAGTAGAATCGGGCAACTGGGCTAAAACAGGTAACCCTTCTGGCTTTGAAGCAGAAACATGGAAAGCAGCACCAGGCACATCGGCCCGAATTTCCTATCAGTTTAATGTGCCTACCAAAGCTTGGTACCGGGTATATGCCTGGCTACCAAATACCAATGATGCTAGTTCAGAGGTAAACTACTCGGTTTTTGGTTCAGAGGATACGACCATGGTTCAAATTGATCAAGCTGGTGTTCCTAAGGGGTGGGTAGCGTTAGGTTCAGTACATTTGGATCAGGGTACCCAAACCGTGGTCAACTTAGACACTGAAAACACAACAGATGGTAATGCGGTGTATACCGATGCTGTTATGATCATTTTGGATAGGCAGAAGTCACCTACTGCTGAAGTTGAGGCAACCATTGTGTCCAGAGAACGGAGCGAAGAGCTTCCGGGTCAATTAGTACTCAATCAAAACTATCCTAATCCATTTAACCCGGTTACTTCCATTCCTTTTGAATTAGAATATCCAATGAATATTAGCTTGGAAGTATTTGATGTTGTGGGTAGAAAAGTTCAAACTCTAATTCATAATACAGTATATCCTGCAGGCGCTCATCAAATTCAGTTTTCGGGGAGTGAATTTTCTAGCGGGTTGTATTACTATCGCCTCAGAACCGATCAAGCAGAAATAATTAAAGCCATGACCCTTATCAAATAATTATGGGAATCATTGACTACAGCATTATCATTGTCTACCTACTCATCTTAATTGGCATAGGTATTTATCTGCAAAAAAGAGCGTCTAAAAGTACTGAAAGCTTTTTTTTAGGGGATAAAAATATGCCATGGTGGGCACTAGGGGCATCAGGGATGGCCTCTAATTTAGATGTGTCTGGTACCATGATCATTGCAGCTCTCATTTACGCCTTAGGGGTACAAGGCTTTTTCATTGAGATTCGAGGAGGAGTGGTACTGATATTAGCATTCTTCATGATTTTTATGGGTAAGTGGAATCGAAGAGCCGAGGTTATGACTACAGCGGAGTGGATGGAATTCCGATTTGGGAAGGGCAAGCAAGGAGAAGCAGCTAGGGTATTGGCAGCTATTGCTCAGCTCATCTTTGCCATTTGGGCCATTACCTATTTTATTCAAGGAGCCGGCATCTTCTTGTCTGAAATTTTAGGGATATCACCAGATCTTGCGGCTATTCTTATGATTTCACTATGTGCATTCTATGCCGCATTGAGTGGTTTATATGGGGTCGTTTACACCGAAGTATTTCAAGGAGGTCTTATACTCTTTGTTATTATCTATGTTGTTTCTCATGTAATGATAAACATTACTCTCCCAGAGACCTTTGTTGTTTCAGTACCAATGGGGGATGGGCAATTTCAGCAGATTACCCAAAACCTCAAAGACTGGTCTAATTTTCTACCGCGTTGGGAGATGAATGTGCCCGGGGAGTATAGTCAATACAATCTCATTGGATTAGCGACAATCATGTACATATTCCGATCTTCTATCGATGGGATGTCGGGTTCTGGAGGATATATGATCCAGCGGTTTTATGCGGCAAAAAATGAACGAGAAGTAGGTTTATTATCCGTTTTTTGGATATTTCTACTTTCATTTAGATGGCCATTTATAATGAGTATTGCCATACTAGGAATTAGCTTCTCGCAAACAGGACAAGTCATAGACAATCCAGAAACAGTACTTCCCAAAGTACTCATGGAAGTATTCCCGGTAGGTATAAAAGGCTTGTTAGTAGCAGGATTACTTGCGGCAGCAATGTCAACCTATGTTGCCATAGTAAATAGTGGAGCTGCTTACTGGGTGAATGATCTATACCAACGATTTATTCGACCAGAGGCTACAAATAAACAATTAATTTTGCATTCCAGAGTCGCATCCATTGCTATTGTGATTTTAGGTCTACTATCAACCTATCTGTTTACCAGCTTAAATGATGTTTGGGGGTTTTTAACGATGGGTTTTGGTGTAGGGCTCATTGTACCACAGTTCATACGATGGTATTGGTGGCGTTTTAATGGATATGGCTATGCCGGAGGCACCATATTAGGCATGATTACGGCCATTACTATCCGTTTTGTTTTTGAAGATATACCTGAAATGCCCTCATTTTATTTAACAGCGGCGATCACCTTTGTCGGCAGTATTGCCATTAGTTATATGTTTCCTGCTACCAATAGTGAGGACTTAGAACATTTTTATTCAAAAACTCGGCCATTTGGTTTTTGGGGTCCAGTTCGGGCCAAATTCAGTGATGAAATTATCGCTCCTATTGCAGCAGAAAATAGAAGAGATATTGTGGCCACCTTTTTTGCGGTACCCTGGATGTTATTTCTAGGCATTACCCCAATGATGGTGGTTACTAAACAATGGACATATGCCCTCATATGCGGTTCCATACTTTTAGTCCTTAGTGTTGTCTTGTACTTTATTTGGTACAAGCACCTTTCTAAGTCGGTGAAGGTGAGGTAGTAAAAAGAACTTTGAGTAGGTACCACGTACCTGAGTACATAGCGTCAAATAAATCAATCCAATAAACAATAACCATCACATCTCCAATGATGTGAGTAATAACATAACCTATGAAAAAGCACTACGATAAGGTGATAAATAGCGGATTTTTAGGGATATCTCTACTAATGATGATTTCATTAGTTGTGAGCCCAAAAGTGTCTGCTCAGGTTGATACTCTATGGAGTATACAAGCACCAACCAGTAATTGGTTTGGGATAGGAAATACTGAGAGGGGGTTGACATTCAACCCAACCACAGGAAATCTCATACTAGCCAGCAGGCAAGGTGGGGTTACTCCCGTAATAATTAACGCAGAAACAGGTGATTCCTTAGGGCTGCTAAAAACCATGCAACCAGCTAAGGAAGCCCCAGTTCCTGTTTGGAGCTTTTCTGCGCCACAATCTACTTGGTTTGGCACCGGAAATACCGAGCGTGGACTAGGCTTTAACCCAGCAACAGGTAACCTAATAGTAGCTAGTCGTCAAGGTGGAGTTACTCCAGTACTTGTAGATGCGGCCAGTGGTGATTCGGTAGGTATGCTGCAAACTATTCGTAAGGCAAAAGAAGTAGCGGAACCCCTATGGACGGTAGAAGCTCCAACGAGTAACTGGTTTACGACGGCAAACACGGAGCGAGGTCTTGGATTTAACCCAGCAACAGGTAATCTAATAGTAGCTAGTCGTCAAGGTGGAGTATCACCTATTCTAGTGAATTCAGCAACTGGAGACTCGGTAGGTGAGTTGTTATCTGCACGCGCTAAACGAGATGAAATTGCTCCTGTTTGGTCTATTGACGCACCTAGGGCTAACTGGTTTGGAACAGGTAACACAGAGCGGGGCCTTGGATTTAACCCAGCAACAGGGAATCTTATTGTAGCCAGCCGTCAAGGAGGAGTTACTCCCATATTGATCGATGCAGCAACGGGTGATTCAGTCGGTATTCTAAAGAATAAGGACATTACCTTCAGCGAAAATTTTGAAGGAATCTCTGCTTCTGGTGACGCCGTAACAGGTTGGGTATTTACCAACGCACAAACCTGGGTATTAGGCGGCTATGGTAATAATTCCGACAAATATGCTGGATGGGGTGAATCCGTAAATGGAGATCATTCTATTCAAAGTCCATTGGTAACTAATCCAGGCGTTTTAAGTTTCTACATTGCCGGTTATAATGATGCTACCAATACCAAGGTAGTGGTTGAAACCTCACCTGACGGTACCACTTGGACATCTGTTGATACCCTAGTTACCAAAGGAGCTGGCGGGGATATTGGTGTATCTTATGTTAAGAAGTCCTACAATCTTAATAAAACCGGCGATTATTACATCCGATGGGCCACTACAGAACATGTAGATGGTGGATTTTACTTAGATGATATTGAGTTCAATAATCCAATATCTGGTGGTACGTTTGCTTTTAATCAGATTAAAGCGAGTGCCGACGGGCAAATCTTCACGGCTAACTTAGCCATTAATTCAACCACTAAAATTTACCGATGGGCAAGTGAAACCGCTGAACCTGAATTGGTATACTCTGGAGATTTGACGGGTCGCTTAGGAGATTCCTTTGGAGTGGTCGGTTCTGCAGACAGTGTTTGGGTAACGTTAAGTGGCTCAGGCTCTGACAAAGTACACGCTTTCCGTTGGGATGGAACCAGCTTAAGTTTAGCTGCCTCCTATGATGTAGCCGTGAGTGAAGCTCGAGGTGGTTTCTCTGCAAGAACCATCAATGATTCTACCATCATCTCAGGAACCGGAACGGCGCCTCGTTTCATGAATATCCTTGATGGTACCTTGGGCACTCAAATCGCTTCCGAGACCGTAGCACCTGCCGATCTAAATTCGGTAATGGTGAACGATCAATTTGTGCTCAATGGTAAGCATTATATGGCCGCAGGACCTGCATTCACGAATGGTAAGTTTTATCTATTCGATATTTCTATTCCCGATACGGCTGTTTTAGTACATGAATTTGGCCCTCTGGGTAATACTCAAAACTTGAATAACACTGGTGGTGTTATCTATGATGAAGCAACTAAGATGCTTTACCTCATGGATACCAACAATGCTCTTCAGGCATATAATATGTTGGATTTCTTCGATACTCAAATTGTGACAGGTGGAACTTTTCCGTTCAATCAGATTAAAGCAACCGCTGATGGGCAAATTTTCACCGCTAACTTAGCAATTAATGGTGAGTCTAGAATTTATCGTTGGGCTGACGAAATGGCCGAGCCTGAGATGATCTATGCTGGCACATTAGGTGGTCGTTTAGGTGATTCATTTGGAGTGATTGGATCTGGAGATGACGTCCATATCTTCTTAAGTGGTACTGGTGCTGAAAAAGTAGCTGCCTTCCACTGGGATGGGATGGATTTATCACTCACAGCCGAGTATCCAGTTGCCGCTGGCGAAGCTAGAGGGGGATTTTCTGGTCATGTAATTGCCGATAGTATCATTATAAGTGGTACTGGTACCGCTCCTCGTTTCATGAACGTGAAGGATGGTGGCCTTGGTACCCAGCTAGCTTCTGATGAAATCGCGCCAGCCGACCTAAATTCGGTGATGGTTAATGATCAGGTAAGTTATTATGGGCGACATTTAGTTATCGCTGGTCCTGCTTTCACAAATGGTAAATTCTATCTCTTGGATATTACAAATGGAGTAGAAACCATTGCTGAATTGGGGCCAATAGGCAATAATGCAAACCTAAACAATACTGGTGGTGCAATATTTGATGAAGGCCGTCATAGATTGTACTTGATGGATACCAACAACGCTCTTACGGCTTATGACCTCAGAGACTTTGTTGACACACCCATTATTAGCGGCGGTATTTTCCCCTTTAACCAGATCAAAGTAACGGTAGATGGGCAAATCTTTACGGCAAACCTTGCAATTAATGGAACCTCAAAGATTTATCGATGGGCCGACGAATCAAGTGCTCCTGAACTGGTTTTCCAGGGTGATTTAGGAGGGCGTTTGGGCGATTCCTTTGGCGTAATCGGAGAGGGTGCTGCTGTTAGAGTCTTCTTAAGTGGTTCAGGTGCTGAAAAAGTAGCTGTATTCAACTGGAATGGATCTACTATGGATCTTCTAGGTGAGTTTCCTGTAGCAGCAGGAGAAGCTAGAGGCGGTTTCTCTAGTCATGTAGTAGGGGATAGTATACTAATTTCAGGGACTGGTACAGCGCCACGATTCATGCACGTAGGCGATGGGGGCTTAGGTACCCAGCTTATGTCAGATGATGTTGCTCCAGCGGATCTAAACTCAGTAATGGTGAACGATCAGGTTATTTATAACGGCCGACATTTGGTTGCGGCAGGGCCTGCTTTCACTAACGGTAAGTTCTATATTTTAGATGTTACCAATGAAGTTACTCTATTAGCCGAGCTTGGACCCTTAGGCGAAAATGCTAACCTAAATAACACAGGGGGTGTGGTCTTTGATGAAGCCAGACACATGATGTATTTGATGGATACCAATAATTCTATCGTAGCTTACAACATGAGAGACTTCTTCGCTTCACCTGTTATTTCAGGAGGTATTTTTCCTTTCAATCAAGTCAAAGCAACATCAGACGGACAAATATTTACCGCGAACCTAGCAATTAATGGTGTTACTAAGATTTATCGATGGGCTAACGAATCAGCTGCACCGGAAGAAATCTTTGCCGATTCTCTCGGGCAACGATTAGGTGATTCATTTGCTGCATACGGCTCAGGCGATGATGTTACACTACTGCTAAGTGGCACTGGCACGGATAAAGTAGTTGCTTTCCATTGGAATGGATCAGCGCTAGATAAAACAGCTGACTTTGAAGTGGCACCAGGTGAAGCCAGAGGTGGATTTTCAAACTATGCGGTTAACGATAGCGTATGGATTACAGGAACCGGAACAGCACCAAGAGCCATGAATATTAAAGATGGAACTCTTGGATCTACTTTTGTTTCCAATGATGTGACCGAAAATATATTGAACTCATCTATGCTAAATGATCAAGCAATGGTTCAGAGTAGACATTTAGTCGCATTTGGACCTGCATTTACCAACGGTAAGTTCTATCTGTTTGACGTCACCACCGGTATGGATCTGATAGCAGAGATTGATCCTTTAGGTTTAAACGTGAATGGGAATAATTCAGGGGCAGTAGTTTTTGACCCAACTAACTCCCGTCTCTACCTTATGGATACGAATAATGCGATTGTAGCATTTGATATTTCAGGTGTAATTGTGTCAAACGAGCAAATTGCAGATGTTCCTGCGGTATTCAAGCTCTATGACAATTATCCGAATCCATTCAACCCAACAACTAATATACAATATGATCTTCCAGTTGCATCGGATGTATCAATAAAAGTATATGACATTCAGGGACGAATGATAGCCAACATAGCGAAAGGACAACAAACTGCTGGAACTTATACTCACCGTTTCGATGCGGGTAGTATGGCTAGTGGAATGTACATTTATCGTATTGAGGCAGGAAGTTTTGTAGCCACTAAAAAGATGATGTTAATTAAATAAAAACGCATAAAGACGGATGCTCACCCATTGAGTACCGTCTTCATCTTTGTCGAAAGGTGCCTCTTGGATGGGGGCACCTTTTTTTATTCACTTTATATGCGGTAAATAAAAAGCCGTAGACTTACTGATGTAGTTAAATCGAGGCTAATTGGTTTAAAAAAAACTTATAGCTTTGAATTTGAATACCCAATCTGAACGCTATTGGAGTAAAACGGATCAAGATAATAATGAATAAGAACAGCTAAGCTAGCTCTAGTAAGGGGAGAGTTTACTTCTACTTCATGTTCATTAAAAAACCGAACCACTCTTTCATAATAAGTAGAACGAGATTGAGTCTGAGACTGTGTGCTAAGTTCTAAAGTGGTAGGAGCCTCAGGTTTTTGTGATAACTCTTCAAAAAACTCTAATCCATTCTCTACCGTCCATTCTCTAGAATTGCCCACCATAGATAATGCTTGGTTTATTTGTTCCGTACTCATCTGATCAGATCGTGAAAAAATTTCGAACAGATCCATTTTCCCTACCACTCTCTCAGGATAGAATCTGGTTTCATTTGCCCAAGCTACAGGAATTCCTTCACCTCGCATTAACCCGCTAAGACCAACCTTTTGAATGGGTAAGAAGGCCCAATAATCCTGAGTTGCATCCATGTAAGGCATTAGTATAAGTCCCGATTCTAGTAAGACGTCCTGTAAACTGCGCACGTCTAGCAACGAAGCCGATATCCCACTCTCAACACTCAATACAGCAGCAGCACCCGCTGCTTGTCCAATTTGGAGTACCACTGGCTGCAGTCGGGTCGTTCCGTTGGCTACATTACTAACCGAAACACTTTTCTCCGCCACAATGAGGCCATTAACCTTTTCGGGGATAAGAGCCCCGTAAGGAACAGAATAGGAAGGTATAGATGGGAAATCTATTTGTTTAGGCACAGGATTTTTTTTTCGGTGGTGATCTAAAGGATAATCACCAACAGCAATGCTGCTCATATATAGTGGCCTTTCTTCTAATGCATAGGGATCACTTAGGTCGTATTCATAGAGCCGATCAATCCCAACTACTCTACGGCTTTCACGGATATATGGAATCAGGGCCAAACCATCCTCGGTTGGAAACTCATCTTTTGCAATACCAATATGAGTGTACCCACCTTCGGTTTGTAAATGATAAATCCATGAGAGCGTGGTCTCTTTAGCCTCTTGGAGTATTTGTTCACGCTCTACTGAACTTTTTTCCAGTATATCAGCGTAATGATCGTTACCAAAATTAGGCCAGTTAATCATAAATTTATTGTTAGGCAGGCGACCGTAATCCAACATTTTATCGCATGAGACTGGATTTTGTGTAGAATCAGAGCATAGTTCAGCGCACATACAATCAAATTCTGCCGGATTATAGGAATCTGGTTTTTCAACTAATGGAGCATTCATTGGGGAATAATCTTCTACAATTGCTACATAAGTCAAATCCTGTACATAAGGGTGTTTATTGCTTGGTGCCGATAGTTCGCCCGTCATTTCTGCAGTTTCCATATAATGGGAATAGGGTACGTCTGCGACGCCCAAAAGGTCTCCATATTCTGTGGCTTCAATAAATACACTTGCCTGAATGGAGAGATTTTTACCTGAATTGGTTGATACAGTAATCTCTTGTAAGCGTCGTTTCCCATTTTCTTGGAGCTCTAATTGTGCACTCTGAAGGCTAAACCCAAAAATTCTATCTACATTTGGTAATTCATTTATGATATTTTGGAAAATCTGAGCACCAATATGTGGTTCAAATTGGGTGTTGCTTACCCATCCTGTAAATAAAGCCTCAGGGCCGCCATAACGTGCATATAAAGAGTCCCTAAACTCCCCCCAAATACCCGATGGTAGCTTATGGTTTCCATCGGTTGCACTCACCCCGGCTGCGGTCAGCATGCCGCCAAGCCATTCTTGCTCTTGAAGCAGTAAAACATCAGCGCCCATGCGCCCAGCTTGAATAGCTGCGGCTGTGCCACTGGTCCCTCCACCAACGATAACAATATCATAAGTGAGTGATTCATTCTGTGAACAATACAGTGTAGTAAATGCTATCAGGAAAAGGTAAAAACGTGTTTTCATTAAATTCTACTACGTTAATCTATTAGGTATCTAGCTCCTTCCAACGAACAAATGCTTCCATTGCTTCGTATTCAGCCAATCCAAGTTGATCATAGGTTTCTGCAGTTGAACGGGTCCGATCATCTGCTCGTTGCCAGAACTCCCTTTTATCAGTTCCTGGAAATAGCGGGCGATCTTTCTGGGATTGATGTTTAAAAATAGCTCTGCGTTTTTTATCGGTTTCTTCAGGGCTTAATGGTACGGCCATTTCTATATCCTCTATATCCCATTCTTGCCATGCGCCTCGATAAAGCCATACGTAGCAATCTTTCATCCATTCTTGATCTTTCAATTCGCGTAGAGCTTGAAAAATAGCCTCTAAACAGACTCTATGGGTCCCATGAGGGTCAGATAAATCTCCTGCAGCATAAATTTGGTGAGGTTTAATTTCTTCAATTAGCTTCTTAACTATGGCAATATCATCCGTGCCAATAGGTTTTTTGCGAATTTTACCCGTTTCGTAGAAGGGTAGGTCGAGAAAATGAATGTTTTCATCAGGAATACCTACATATCTACAAGCCGCTTTTGCTTCACCACGTCGAATTAGACCTTTGATAATTTTAATTTCTTCAGAATCGGGCTCCGCTTGATTTTTTTCTGCTAGAAAGCTCCGTATTCCACTAAAAATAGAATCAACCAGTGAATCATCTAACTTAAATGCATCATGATAGTCGGAAACAAAGTCAGCAAATCGTACGGCGTCATCGTCAAACACAGCGATATTCCCAGAAGTTTGATATGCTACATGGACCTTATGTCCTTGATCGACCAATCGTATAAAAGTACCTCCCATTGAAATTACATCGTCATCGGGGTGAGGACTAAAAATCAACGCCTTTTTTGGGAATGGGGTTTTACGTTCTGGTCGATAGGTATCATCGGCATTGGGTTTACCTCCAGGCCAACCAGTGATGGTGTGCTGGATCTGATTAAATACCCTAATATTTACGTTATAAGCCGTGCCTATTTCAACTAAAATATCGTTCATTCCAAATTCACGATAATCTTCTTCGGTCAACTTTAAAATAGGCTTGGCTAATTTAAGACTTAACCAGATAACTGCCTTTTTGATAAGAAAATTATTCCATTTAATGGGGCCAGCCAACCAGGGGGTTTTAATTCGGGTCAATTCCGCAGCGGCTGCTGTGTCTAATATGATTTCAGTTTGGTTATGCTGCTGAAGAAAGGTAGCTGGAATAGATGTATTAATAGCTCCTTCGATGGTTTCTCGAACTATATTAGCTTTACCTTCACCCCAAGCCATCATATAGATTTTTTTGGCTTGCAAAATCGTTCCAACGCCCATGGTAATGGCTCTTCTAGGTACATTTTCAATCCCAAAGAATCCACTAGCAGCATCTAGCATGGTTAATCGATCAAGTGTGATAAGTCGGGTTTTTGAGTCTATGGTAGAACCCGGTTCATTAAAGCCAATATGACCTGTTCGACCGATGCCTAGGATTTGAACATCTAAACCGCCTACCTGCGCAATCTTTGCCTCATATTCTTCGCAGAATGCCGCAACCGCATCCTTTTTTAGGGTTCCATCGGGAATGTGAATATTCTCTGGCTTAATGTCGATGTGATTAAAGAGATATTCATGCATAAAATGGACATAACTCTGATGTGCATCAGGAGCCATAGGGAAATATTCGTCTAGGTTAAAGGTAATCACGCGCTCGAAACTTAGTCCTTCCTCCTTATGCTTTCGTACTAGTTCGTCATAGATTTGGGTTGGGGTAGATCCAGTTGCAAGTCCTAATACGGTAGGCTTAGACTCCTTATTTCTGGATTCAATAAGTTCAGCGATGGAATTCGCTACATACAACGATCCTTCAATGGCTGTATTGAATAACAGAGTGGGGATGCGTTCATGGCTGGTTAGATCAAAATCGGAAAGGGATACTGACATTGGACTAATTGGTTATATTGACGCGATTGTTACCGTTTATTTCGGTGTTTAGATGGAGTTTGTAAAATACTGTAATACCCTCGTAAAAGCAGTAGGATTAGAGATTTTTACAAGTTCGACTTTTTGTAAATTATTGTAAAAATAAGCTTTTTTAACCATATAAGCCATAGTTTACCTTAACAATATACTCTATGATTGATACCCACGCCCATATATTTTTGCCAGACTATTCTGAAGATGTAACAGCGATGATCAATCGGGCGGTAGATTTGGGTATTAGTCACGTTTTAATGCCTGCTATCAATCCTGAATCTGTTGCACAAATGGAAGCAATCGTACAAATTAACAGTGGGAACAAAGACATTAAATTGCATCCAATGATTGGTTTACATCCCTGTGATGTACATGAGCAAATACCAATTTGGGGTGAGCATAGGTGGGCTCAAAAATTAGAGAACTGGCTACAGGAATATGCCTCATTATCTCATTACATAGGGATTGGGGAAACAGGCTTAGACTACTATTGGTCAAAGAAGTACAAAAAAGAACAGATGCTTAGTCTTGATGTACACTTCGAACTAGCTAAAAGTGTCAATAAGCCAATTGTGTTACATAATAGAGACAGCACTCAAGATTTATTGCAAAGCATAGCGAAGCATCAAAATGGTTCCCTCAAAGGAGTTTGGCACTGTTTTAATGGTACGTATGAGGAGGGGATGCGAGCTATAGACCTTGGATTTCATCTTGGAATAGGAGGGGTAGTAACCTTTAAAAATGCAGGGGTTGCCGAAGTTGTTCGGCAGCTACCTATCGATAAACTCATATTAGAAACAGATTCACCTTATCTCTCACCCACTCCGTTGCGTGGTAAGCGTAATGAACCTGCTCACCTAGCCTTTATCCAAACAAAACTAGGAGAACTTTTTGAGTTAAGCCAAGAAGAAGTAGAGGAGCATACCGACTTAACCGCGGCTTCTTTGTTTTCTTTATAATATAGATCTACCGAATTAGATTGGCTGGTTAATCCTGTGCAAATATAGGTCGCAAATCATCGGAGAGGCCTTTTGGAAAAGTAGTGTGGGCGAATTCATTTCGAAGTTCTATGGTATTTCTTAATGCCTGAAACCCCCGAGCTATACTTGCGTTGAACTGGTCTAAGTCGGTGCCTTGCCCGTACAGGTTAAACAACCTTCGCATCTCATAATCGTAGTTATGCAAACCGTGTAAAACACTAAGGCTTAATGTGTTAGTTTTTTTATTAAATCCACGCCTACTTACTTCTCCAAACTTCGTTTTCGTACTATCCACCTGTTCATATTGCCATTTGTTATCTGTCCATTCTGAATCAAAATAACTCAAAAGGCGCCTTAAAACCCCTTTTGAGGCCTGAATCTTAGCTTGTTTAGAGTATCCAGCAATGTGTGGGGTGGCGATGAAAGCCTGGTTCATTAGTGCTTTATTAGG
>Ga0181607_10002681_pt1 | contig 15686 bp, 27 predicted proteins | sample 041ome_9_FD_132420 | JGI IMG/M metagenome (GOLD analysis project Ga0181607, IMG submission 132420) | Coastal salt marsh microbial communities from the Groves Creek Marsh, Skidaway Island, Georgia - 041413US metaG (megahit assembly) | ecosystem: Environmental > Aquatic > Marine > Intertidal zone...
AGGGAAAACAACCTACCTCCTAAACAAGGTCGAAGAGTATCTTAGCAAAGGTGTCGCACCAGATCGTATAGGTTACTTTGGCTTTACTCGCCGTGCCGCTAGTGAAGCTATAGACCGTGCTTGCGAAAAGTTCAAACTGCAGAGGCGCGACTTACCCTTTTTCCGTACCCTCCACAGCCTTGCTTTTATGCAGATGGGCATTAACCATAACCAAATTCTGACATCGGATAAGTTTACTGAAATTGGTGATTGGTTAAAAATTGGTGGCTTCTTTAATTCAGGACTCACCGACCAAGGTCCGTATAAAGATTTCGGATACGGCGATAAATTCCTTGAGCTGATTAACATAGCTCGCATACAGCAACAGCCTCTGCGTGGCGTTTACAATGCCTCTACAGTGCCGCTTAAAACCGACTGGGCTAGGGTTGATTACGTAGACAGGGGGTTAAAGGCATGGAAGGATAGATACCAACTGTTCGACTACACAGATATGCTAGAGCAGTTTTGTTACCGTCAGTTAGCACCGAAACTGGAGGTGGTGTTTATTGATGAGGCGCAAGACCTGTCACCATTACAGTGGAAAATGGTGCATCTATTACAAGCCAACTGCAAAGAGATGTTTGTAGCTGGCGATGACGACCAAGCCATATTCCGTTATGCGGGTGCAGATGTAGACTACTTCATAGGACTTGAAGGCAGTGTCACTGTGCTGAACCAAAGTTACAGGATACCCGCCCTGCATCATGCACTTAGCCAAAAAGTAATTCAGCGCGTCGTTGATCGCAGACCCAAACAATTCAACCCACGGGATGAGGATGGGTTTGTCCATTGGCATCGTCACTCCGAAGAAGTTAATATGTCCGAAGGTGACTGGCTGTTACTCAGCCGCACTACACGAGGTGCAAAGCAGATTGAAGAAGAAGTGCGCCGCCGTGGACATTTATATATCTACAATGGCAGTAAATCAATTGATGGTAAAGTTCTTGAATCAGTTAGGCTTTGGGAAAACCTACGCGATGGTGGTATGCTAACGGCTGAACAGGTGCGAACTGTTTATAGCCAGATGTTGTTAGGCACACAGGTTGAGTATGGACACAAAACCTTTAGTAAAGGACAACCAGACCAGCGTTACGGATTACAAGATCTGTTGGACTTCCACGGATTACTACACAGCCTCCCTTGGGATGAAGGGCTGGGCAAAATATCGGATAAAGACAAGCGTTACATTAAAGCCTGTCTACGCAAAGGTGAATCCTTAACACAAGAGCCTCGCATCCGAATCTCAACGATTCACTCAGCAAAGGGAGCTCAAGCAGATAATGTTATGGTTCTCACTGACACTATGCGTCGTTCCTATTCTATGTGGCGTAAGTTTGAAAACGAACATTTTGATGAAGCTCGCGTGTTTTATGTGGGTCTTACTCGCGCTCTACAACATTTACATTTGGTGCATCCCATGTTCAGCCGTGGTTATCAAATTCCTGCGTGAGTATTAAATTGTCAGGTTGACCCATTAGCGGTTTACATCCAACTGCTACACTTATTTAATATAAGCATAAACCAACCAGCCATAGAAGGGGCTAATTACATGGATGTTCCATACCTAACCAAAGAGCACTTCGTTACCCTTAACGACCGTGCTATTCGCCGTAAGGCAAACCGCACTCTGAAGCGTAAGTTTCTTGATGCGCTTGACGATACTTTCAAATACCCCATTATCCACACAATGTTGCACAACGATGTTGAGATGCGTTGTCAGATTGCGTTTAATGCAATGGGGGAAACTTGTTGGCTTGACATTTCGCTTGCCGACTTTGATGTGCTTCCAACTGTGGAAGCTGGTTACGACGCCTAGTTTTGTAGAAAGGAAACAATCATGGCACATATGGTAGAAACAATGGCTTATGCAGGACAAGTTCCTTGGCATGGGCTTGGTGAAAAAGTTGATCATAACCTTACTCCTGAGGAAATGCTTAAAGCGGCTGGCCTTGACTGGACAGTTAGCAAGCGGCCTGTCTATTACGCTGACAAGCCTAACACTTGGAACCTCAATGATCCACGCGGTGAGGCCGAAATGCTTCGGGCTAACGACCATTATGTAGTGGTGCGTGATACCGATAACCGTGTGCTATCGCACTGCGGTGAAGGGTTTGTCCCATTCCAGAACCACGAAACAATGTCATTCTTCAAAAAGTTTACCGAAGCAGGGCATATGGAAATGGACACTGCGGGTAGCCTTAGTGATGGCGAGCGCATTTGGGGCTTGGCTAAAATCAAGAAAGGCTTCAAGTTAGCGGGTGGCGATGAGATCGAGGGTTACTTGCTCATGGCTAACAGTCACAAGGTTGGCACTGCTATGACCGTTATGTTCACCCCCATCCGTGTGGTGTGTAACAATACGATTACCCTTGCGCTCAGCCAAGAGGGTATGACTGGTAAGTTCCGCGTGTTGCATTTGCAAATGTTTGACGAGGAAATTATGCAAGCCGCTGAAACAGCACTTGGTATTAGTGGCGAGCAAATGACACAGTTCCAACAGCAGTCCGAGTTCCTTGCCAAGCAACGAGCTACAAAGGAACAGGTGGATAACTTCATTGCTGAGTTGTTCCAGCCTAAACTGCTTATTGAACGCGCTAAGTCTAACGAGGCCGACTTACCACCGCTTCATGAGGAGTTTACCAAAACTTCCCAGTCTATATTGGAAGCTATTGAAACTTCTCCAGGACACGATATGTCTTCAGCCAAGGGGACTTGGTGGGGTGCGCTAAACGGTGTGACCTATGTTATGGATCACCAAAAGCGAGCCAAGACTCGTGACCACGCCCTTAACTCCGCATGGTTTGGCAATAATGCCCAAGTCAAGCGGAAGGCTATGGCAAAGGCTCTTGAATACGCCAAAGCCGCCTAAGAATGTGGGGGTGGGCAGAAGCTCACCTCTCGCCCAATGCCCTGCTAGGAGAGAACTTTTAGTGGGGCATTGGAGTATTTAGGGCTTGCTTGATTCCCTACATATAGTAGAATAACAGTATAAGGCTTATAGAAAGGAGCTTTGACATGGCGGCAATCAAGACTTATGCAGTATTGGAAAACCACAATGAATCCAACAGGAACGAGCCATATTCCTATTTTGTGTTTCCCTCATTGCGAGAACTTCGTAATTGTAAAGAACTCAATGAGTATAGCATTGTGTTTTCAAATGTGGAACAATTACAAAACACATTCACTGAGCAAGAGTTACTCAGTGTTTTGGAAGCCAGTAATATCCAGCGTGAGACTACTGGCTACTTCAATTCGCAGGGCGTTTACAAAGAGTTTCACACGATTGTAGCGGCTCGCGCGAAAAAATATAAACCTGTTGAAAAGGAGACTAAAATGCAGGTGAATACTCCGTCGGCTCCTATGCCTACGCCAACCGTTGCTGTAGATACACCCAAGCCAGAGCGCAATGCTCGGGCTAAGTATGACCCACAGGCAAAGATTGTTATTACAGGTTCTAACCCATACCGTGAAGGTAGCAATCGCTGGCATAATTTTGAAGCCCTTGCAAAGTCTGCTACTGTTACTGATGCCTTGTCCGCTATGAAAGCGTTGACTCCTGGAGGCAACAGTGTTGATATTAAATTGGCGTTGGCAAAAGGCGTCATTAAGCTAGGAGACTAAGTCTATGGAGAACATAGAAAGGTTCTTTTACTGGATAAATGAGCGTCACGCTATTTACCAAAAGCGAGCCAAGGGGGTCAACCCCCCTTGGACTGACGACCACATTTTGCAGGATTACAAGTTCACCAACCCCTTCCGTGAAAACGACCGCGTTACCGTTTGGATGCGCCAAAACTGGACTAACCCAAATGCTAACCGTCCGCACAGTGAAATCGTTTTTAATTGTTGTTTGTTCCGCATGATTGGCACAAGCGAGTTTGCCGAAGAGCATGGGTGGGTTGACGAAGATAAAGGATGGAATCCCGACCATACCAAAGAACTTATTGAGGCTAGGTTGTCCTCTGGTTTGCGGACATTCACTGGAGCTTATATAATCACTAATCAAGGTCTCAAAGCTCGTAAGTCGGAGGTCGTTATTGACCACTTCCTCAAACCTATTTGGAAAGACAGGGTACATTTATCGGGGGTCGCTGAGGAAACGCAATCGTTGGAGGCGACCCACAAAGCGATGGCTTCCTATCGGGGATGGGGAGGGGGAGGTTTTATGTCATACGAAGTGGTTACCGACCTCAACTACACGCCTGTATTGGACAAGGCACAAGACCGTTTTAGTTGGGCAAACGCAGGTCCGGGAGCAAAGCGAGGACTGAACCGTATCCATGATAGGGTGTTGACTAAGTCTATGAACCAGACCCAAGCCAATACCGAAATGCAAGAGTTACTGGCTCAAGCACCAAACTACATTCAATCTCATGTCCCCCTTGATGCAGTAGATATGCGAACTATTGAGCATAGCCTGTGCGAGTGGGATAAGTATGAGCGTGTGCGCCTTGGACAAGGCAAGCCACGCAGTAAGTATCAGGCTAATGTTGGAATGTGGTTGGAGGCTCCTAATGGTGGGGTGGTGTAGAAATGTTGTGTCCAAAATGCAGTGGCAAATCAACCGTCGCAGACAGCAGACTTACAGCAGACAAATCAGTCCGGAGGAAGCGAGTATGTCAGAAATGCAAGCACATCTATCGGACATTGGAAGTATTAGAGACCTCCAAGCCCACCGCGCCGAAACCGAAACCCGAACAACCAAAACCACTCAAGAAAAATTGGAAATACAAGAAAAAAAGGTTACGGACAAAGACGAAACCACAAAAGGTCTTTAAATATACTGAAGCAGACATTGACAACCTAACCGATGAAGAGTTAGAAGAAGCAATGGCTTCTGGTACAATAAGGTTTGATGAGGATGAGTTATGATACCTATTTTTATTCCTACAAGGGGTAGGATCAACAAGCAGACTACTTGGGAAAGTATTGGTCCGGAAGCAAGAGAAAGTGCGGTTCTGGTTTGCCCACAAGAAGAAGTGCAAGCACATATTAACAATGGTCGTTACTGCCTGAACCGTGGTGATATCAAGGGCATAAACAATGTCCGGCAATTTATTGTAGATCACGCAGTGGAGCAGGAGTATGATAAAATTATTATTTTGGATGACGATCTTATATTTGGTCGCCGCGCACATGATGACGCACCTAACCTAAGAAAAACTGAGCAGGGTGAGATGCACGAACTGTGGGAGCGCATGGAGTGGCTGTTAAATAACTTCACCCATGTTGGCCTCAGCCCACGCCAGATGAATGACAAACATTACCCAGATCGGGTAAAGTATGGGATGCGGCAAAACGCTGTCCATGCCATACGCCCCCATATCCTCCAACAATTAGGCATACGCTATGATGCCATGGAGTTAATGGAGGACTACTATGTAACCCTCAGCCTATTCCAAAAGGGACACGGCAATGCGGTTATTGTAGATTGGACATGGGATCAGCGTGGTGCTTCTGGTGCGGCTGGAGGCTGTAGCACATATCGCAATGCTGAACTGCAAGAACGAGCCAGCCGCGCTTTGGAACAAGCCTTTCCATTGTATGTGAAAGCATTACAAAAGGAAACCAAAACAGGTTGGGAAGGTATGAAAACGCGGTGGGATGTCCGTGTTCAATGGAGAAAGGCCGCTAAAGATGGTGGAGCAATCTAACTTTTATCAAGACCCACCAAACTCTATTCAGGTAGAGTTTGTGGAAGGGTGCAACCTTGCTTGCTCATTTTGCGGCATACAGTCTATCCGTGAAAACGAGGCTGATGGTCCGAGTAATCTGCATGGCAAAGCATCTGCCCCTTACAAAAATCTGCATATTCAAACGGCTACCCGCATTTGTCAGGAAATTAAAAGGGCAGGGTGGAATCCACGCATTGAGTTTGCTATGCACGGCGAGCCTACTATGCACCCTTTCTTTATTGAAATGGTGGGACTGTTCCGTAAAGAGTTACCCAGAACACCGCTTATGATGACTAGCAATGGTGGTGGGTTGTTGAAAGACACAGAGGAAACGGTCAACAAACTTATGGATGCAGGGCTAAATGTTCTATTCCTTGATAACTACGACCGTATTAAAATCGTAGATAAAATCAAGGAGCGTTACAATGGTCCACATCCCGTTTTTGAATACCCCGCCGACCGCGCCGCAAACCCCCACCGTAGAAGAAAAGTTACAGAGCATGATATCGTTGTTGGCATGGATCTCACATTGGCTACAAGTGGAACTCATGCCCAAGTTAGCAACCATGCTGGAAATGCTTTTCCATTGAACCATAACCAAGATGGCAAACGCTGTGCTAAACCTTTCCGCGAAATGTCAATACGATGGGATGGCAATGTCGCAGTCTGCTGTAATGATTGGGTAGGATGGTATAAGTGCGGCAATATAATGGACACACATATTGATGATATTTGGCAGGGGGAGGCTTTCCATGCGGCGAGAACAAAACTGTATCATGGGCAACGCGATTTCGGTCCTTGTAACGGTTGTGACAACACCACTCTTCGTAATGGATTGTTACCTGACCGCATGGGACGCAAGACGCTACCCGAGCCTACAGAGGAAACGGAAACTGCAATTAAAGAAGCATTAAACGGAGGGACATACACTAAGCGTGTCAAGAAGCATTTTGACTTTATTTAAGCCCCATACAGCCGCCAGAAGGTTGCTTTTGGTAGTTGGGTAGGGCAAACTAACCTCAGCCGCTCGAGCGGCTTTATAGCCCCATAGAAAGGTGGTTCATTATGGCACTATTTGGCAAAGCCCCAATGAGGGGTATGCACACTTTCACCGCTGTTAATGTCAGTGATGCGTTATGGCTGGTGAAGCAAGCACTTGAAACTAGCGGTGTTGAAGTAGACACCCGAAACGGTAAAGCACTTGAGTTCCGTGAGCCTTGTGCGATTACTTACAATAATCCCTGCGAGCGGGTATTGTTCTATCCGCAACGCGACGCTAACCCTGTATTCCATTTTATGGAAAGCCTCTGGATGTTAGCGGGTCGTGAAGACCTTGAGTGGATCCAGCGTTATAATAAACGGATGGGTACTTATAGCGATAATGGTAAAACCCTCCAAGGTGCATATGGCTATAGATGGCGTAACTATTTCTATAAAGACCAATTAGACATAGCTGTTCATAGACTTATGACCTATGAAAACGATAGACGAACTGTTTTGGCTATGTGGGATCCTGAAGGTGATTTACGCAAGGATAATGAATGCAAAGATCACCCCTGTAATACGCATATATATTTCAGCGTTCGCGATAATAAGCTGGACATGACGGTATGTAACCGCAGTAATGATATGATCTGGGGTGCGCTGGGAGCTAACGCTGTCCATATGTCCATTCTGCAGGAATACATTGCGGCACGGATTGGCGCACAGGTGGGGATCTATACACAGTTCAGCAACAACCTCCACGCCTATGTGGAAGTGTTGGAGGGGCTTGATGGAATGACCCCTGACTATGATTCATATGCTACACGCATGATTAAACCTTCGCCATTGGTTGACGACATAATTACCTTTGATGAAGAGCTTGAGTGGTTTATGGAAGACCCCGAGAAACCCAGAGCATATGTTAACTCTGTTTTTAGCGAAGTGGCACAGCCTATGCACAGAATGTGGGTGGCATGGAAAGCAAAAGAAATTTTCCAAGCCATGGAACATTCTAAAGACATAAAGCCAGATGATTGGCATTTGGCGTGTTACGAATGGCTAGAACGGAGAAAAGACAAATGGATGGAAACTTTGTAAAACACGAAAGTCACGAGGCTTATATGACACGGCGTATGCGTGAGTTAGAGGAAGAGGAGTACCTTAAATTGGTTAGGAACGGTGAAATAGATGCCGATGATTACAGTGCCATTGTCAATAAGGTGCTGGGTCTGGCTATGGAGGATGTTGAAGGGTTGCATATATCTGAGCAATCCTATGGCAACAGTTGGAAACAGCGCGGAGGCGTTGGTGCTTTTATGATGCTGGCTCGCAAATGGGACAGGCTTGAAAAGCAAGTGGCTGACTGGAATTATGATGTGTTCCAAACAGCAGAGGAAGACAGACGCGAGGAAGGCGTTTTAGATGATATACGCGACCTACGGCGTTATTTGTTTCTTGTTGAGGCTGAATTAAGGATGCGATTCGGTGACAAAGATGACCGACAACTCGAACTCGAAGTTGGATGAGCCTGTAGTTGCTGAGTGTGAGTGCAAGGGTGAGGTTAAGCACCTCACCTTTCGCAACCTCAAAAACAAATGGCCTCATTGTTCATGTAACCAACCTATGAAAGTAAAAGCGGATGCAGTTCCCCTTGTTCACACCTCCGACTGAGTGGGTTATGCCTGATGGCTACCCCGACCTGTCGGACGCTAGAGAAATAGCGATTGACCTTGAAACACGCGACCCTAACCTAACTACGATGGGTAGTGGCTGGCCTCGTAAAGATGGCTATGTCATTGGGATTGCTGTAGCGGTAGAGGGCAAGGCTTGGTATTTCCCTATCCGTCATGAAAACGGCGGTAACTTTGATGCAAAGCAAACTCTGCGATGGCTCTCCAACATTGTTTCTGTTGAGCGCGATTACATTATGCACAATGCTATGTATGACCTCGGCTGGCTGTGGGCAGAAGGGATTGAGGTTAAAGGCCGTGTGATTGATACAATGATCGTAGCCGCCCTGCTTGATGAAAACAGGTTTAGTTACGCATTGAACGCACTTGGTAGGGATTACCTGAACGAACGCAAAAGCGAAAAAGACCTGTATGAAGCCGCTAACTCATTTGGCGTAAATGCTAAGAGTGAAATGTGGAAACTGCCAGCCCACTTTGTCGGGCAATACGCAGAACAGGATGCCGCACTTACGCTGAAACTGTGGCAACATTTCAAAGGGCTTATACTAAAAGAAGATATTGCTGATATTTTTGATTTAGAACTTAAAGTGTTAAAGGTCGTCTTTGCCATGCGTAAGAAGGGTGTGCGGGTAGACCTTGAAAAAGCAGAGCAGTTAAAAGAGTATCTGGAACGCGAAGAACAAAAGGTTCTAGCTGATGCGGGTGGGCAAGATATTGATATATGGGCGGCGGCGAGTATTGCTAAAGCCTTCGACGCTAATGGGCTGAAATACCCTAAAACGCCCAAATCAGGACAGCCTAGCTTCACTAAAAACTTTCTAGCTAACCATGCCCATGACTTGCCAAAGGCTGTGGTTCGAGCTCGAGAGCTGAATAAAGCCCGAACTACCTTTATAGACACTATACTGAAGCACCAACACAACGGTCGCATCCATGCTGAAGCACACAGCTTGAGAAGTGATGATGGCGGCACAGTTACAGGCCGCTTCAGTTACAGCAATCCTAATCTACAACAAGTGCCAGCACGGAACGCTGAGATTGGTCCGATGATTCGTGGCTTGTTTCTACCCGATGAAGGTGAGTTGTGGGGGGCATTTGATTACAGTAGCCAAGAACCACGCCTCGTTGTTCATTATGCCAGCCTACTGAAACTGCAAGGCGCACAAGAGTTTGCCGACCAGTATAACATTGATGCTAATACCGATTTCCACCAGATGGCGGCAGATATTGTGGGAGTGCCGCGCAAGCAAGCAAAAGACATTAACCTCGGCCTATTCTACGGGATGGGCAAAAACAAGCTGGCTGAGCAGTTGGGTTTGGAGTTTGATGACGCTAAAGAATTATTTGCCGAGTATCATGGCAAAGTGCCATTCGTGCAACAGTTAGCTGATTATGTAATCCACCGTGCATCTAACAAAGGATTGATACGCACCCTATTAGGACGCAAGTGTCGTTTTGATAAATGGGAGCCAAATGCGTATGGGACATACAAACCCCTATCTTATCAAGATGCTTACGCCGAGCATGGTCCGGCAATCAAAAGGGCATTCACATACAAAGCCTTAAATAGATTGATACAAGGCAGTGCCGCTGACCAAACTAAAGCGGCGATGGTTGCCCTGTATGAAGAGGGTATTACGCCTATGATTCAGGTTCATGATGAACTTGACATATCCGTTGCTGACCCCGATACTGGTGCAAAAATACAAGAAATAATGGAAACCTGTGTCAATATGCAAATCCCCAGCGTTGTGGATGCTGAGTTCGGTCCGAGCTGGGGTGAAGCTAAAAAGACATTTAGCGACAAACCGTGGGCAAGAGGAATAAAAGATGGCGGGACGAAAATGCAAGACAACAACCAACATTAAAACATTGATGACAGCATGGGACGCACAGTTTTTACTGAGGTTCCATACAGTTGCAATACAAGCTGAGAGGCAAACAGTGGGAGCACATTCATACGCAGTCAGTATATTGATTGACCAGTTATGGCCTGATAGTAGCAAACAGTTAATCATGGCGGCGTTGTATCACGATGTGCCTGAAATGGTGTTGGGTGATATCCCAGCAACGGCGAAATGGTCGTTCCCCGAAGTCCTGCAAGCCTTTGAAAAGGCTGAAAAGAAAGTGATGGACGACCTTGGATTGACTTTTGTCCTAACGCCAGAAGAAAAGAGCAGACTTAAAATGGCAGATATGCTTGAACTCGTGCTCTATTCCCATCGCCATTCTGGTGGAAGCGAGCAGATGAAAGTGATAATGCACACTGGCATCAATTATCTTTACAAAAAGTTCTCAGACTTGCCTGACTTCGCACCTGTAAACGAAGTGCTAATCCACCACAACCTTAGTGTGTGATTAAAAAGATAAATTAGGGGCTAACATTCTGTTAACTTACATACTATAGTTTACATAGGTTAATTGTAGAAAGGATAACCTATGTCACATTATAGTTGGGAAGATTACGAAGCAGAAATGTTTCTCTATGCCAAGTCTTATACCATTACCGAGTTCCTCGGTTGTGCCAAATACAAGACTATACCCTTTGACGACCTTGATTTATGTGCCGATACTTACAGGCAAATACGCCATGAGTCGCCTAACCGTAGGGTGCTTGTCTATGCTGTGTGCCATCCACCTAATCGTGCATTGCCTGTCAGCCTACCTATTGCCGAGCACCGCCTACCATGAACATTTTCTGGCTTTCCATGGATCTTGAGCAGTGTGCTCAAATGCACTGCAAAAACCACATTACCAAGATGCCGCTTGAGACCACGCAGATACTATCTACGGCTCACTGGTTAAACGGCAACGACGGTCCGTATATGCCCAACCATCAGCACCACCCATGCACGATATGGGCGGCGCAGACTGTAGAAAACTACAATATGACATGGAACTTAGGCTTTGAGTTATTCAAAGAGTTCCGCTATCGCCGTGGCAAACCGCACGGCTCCGAATCTATTTTCTTTAGTTTACGGTGTGCTCCACCAGCCCTTACAGCCCGAGGCTTTACTAAGTTCCCTCAGGCTATGCCTGTAGAGTATCACCATCATGATGTAGTTACGGCATACCGTGACTATTACCGTGGGGAAAAGCAACACCTCTTTGACTGGGAGTGTCGGCCTATCCCTGAATTTGTAGCAGACCTGTGTGCATAGGAGAAAGAAATGGACACAAACACTCACAAATCTGTAGCGATTGACATCCAAACCTACAACATTCTGTCTCAAATGGCTGAGGAAGAGTGCCGTAGTATTGCGATGCAAATCAAATGGCTCCTCAAAAACATTGGCAAGGAAAAAGCCCTTCCATTGGCATTGCCAAGCCCTGAGGTTACGCCGATTAAAATGAAACCTAAAAGAGCTTTCAGTAGGATTATCACTACAGGAGCTTCAGCCGATATACTGGTGGCTTTCTACCTGAGCAGGGCGAGTATGTGCGGTAAGGATTTCCAAGACCAACCTGTAGATGACCCATCTAAGATCCTGTATTCGCTCGCTACACGCGGCGACCTTGTACGGATTGGCAATGTGTCACCGTTCTACTACCAGATTACCCCTCAGGGTATTGACCGCGCTGAGCGCATTCTTAGAGCAAGGAGAGAAAACAATGGCTCGTAAGCAAAAATACACCGATCAGTTTATTCTTGATGTGCTAACCGCACGGAAGAAACAAAAGCTGACCCACAAAGAACTTAAGAAAAAGTTCAAACTCAGCCAAAACCAACTGAGTTACATCCTGTATTCCTTTAAAGAGGAATACTTACCATTCCCCCCAGATAAATCTGTGGTTGACAGTGGTCCAATTACCATGTCTGTTGATATGTTCAACAACAAAGCGCAGAAACATGAAGCCAGCTTGAGTTTATGGGAGCGCATTAAACGGTGGTTCTCATGAAGCCTGAGTGGGAAATCTACAAGGCTAATACCTCGGACTGCGGGGGAGCATTGTCGCTAACGGAAACCGATACAATATGGGTGCTCCACGGACCAATGCTCTCCAAACCGATGGTCTTTGAAGAACTGGAGGGGCTGTTCAATTATGTGCAGTCCTTCCATGAAAAACCTGTTAAGGAGCGCACCGTCACTAAGATGCGCTCTGGTGATTCCAGCACCCCCAAGCATCCTTACGATAGATCGGATGAGTATTGGGAGGCACAGGATGGAAAATAAAGAGCAGTGGATTCGCGAAACGGCGGCACAATCCACCAGTTGGAAAGACTTTGCCGAGCGGTTAGGCTATTCATACCAGACCGCTCGCGCATGGTCTATGCGATATAAACTGGATATTCCTGACGGTAGGGTGGGCAACCCCTCTGGTTCGCCCAAACAAGCCGAACGGAATCATGATATATGGCATAGGCGGTATAACCTCAAGGAAACGCTTCAGAGCATTGGTGAGCGTTATAACATCAGTCGGCAACGCGTCTTAGCTATTGCCAAGCGTGAAGCAAAAAGACTTGCCAAAGAGGTGTAAACCGCTATTATTAACTATGGCATTTAGTTTGTAGAAAGGAGCTTGCCATGATTGATGAACCACAAACCATGGATCACTTCAGCAAAGTTGGTGCTGATGTTGAGTCTGTAGCGCGGGACATTTATACATTAGCTCGTATGTATGCTGAGGTATCCTTGTTCCACACTTATGTAAAAGCACGGTATCCTGATGTGCATCGGGAAGCCATGCTGTTCGTTGAAGAACACATTATGGAAAACGGCGGGGTGACCAATGACCAGTCTCTCCAAGCCTAATATTGTAACTGATGGGCTACCGCGTCATGGTAGCCCACAGGATCGTGGCAGTGCTGATGCTTATTATGGCCGACGTTTTGAACCTCACTACTATGTAGATAAAACCTACGGCAGTGAGCGGATTGAACAAAGCTCTATGACACCAGCACAGATTGAGGAGTATCGTTATGGATACGAAAACGAAGAAGACCGTAAAGACTGGGGTGTCCCTGATCGGTCTGCATATTGTGACAGCGACCCCGAGGAGGAATAAATGGATAAACAAGATTTGGAACGCACTCCAGACCTTCTGGAGCAGATAGTTTGTTATGACTGGATGAGCCCAACGCTGGTAGAATGCGAAGCGTTTGGCATTAGTGATAACCTCCATGCTCGTATCTCTTTTCACAGGGAAAAAGGTGCGGTATGGATTATTGATCGTAATAAACTCACCATTCGGTCATGGCCTGAATTAGACCATGCCGAAGTGTTTGAGTTAGTCAGGTAAGAGGGGCGCAGACAATTAACCTTTCTGGGCGGGGTGCATAGGGTTCGACCTCGTCCTAGCGTTGCACGACGCGGAACACAAGGCCGTGGATCTCTAACCATCCTGTCCCTCGCTCTCGTTTGTAAAGCAGGATGCGGTGAGCATAAGTAGGGTCTGCCTTAAATCATTGCCTACAAATCCACGGAACACCCTTTTTTATCTTTGAGCATTTAGTGTTTGCTTTCAAGCACTCACACTTTAATATTAAACTATAACCTTAACTCGCAGAAAGGAGTCTATTATGGTTATCGGTGGCTACAGCCTAAATCGTGAGTTTGACAGTATTACTGTTAAGCATTACGAGTCTGGGTGGTCGTTCTTTATACAGGGCGATGATGCTCAAACATTTCTCGACGAGTGGCAAAAGTGGCAGGACGCTGGTTACAGCAACTTTTCCCACTTCCTTTCAACCCATGAGTATGACACTCTGTTCCAATAGGAGGTAACAATGAATACAGAAGCAACTGAGTTTGCAACACAACTCGCTCATTACTATGGTAGCGAAAAACTGTTTCGCCATCCCGTAGCCCTTCCCAACTCGCCTAAGTTGATCTACACGCAGGGCGTTGAGTATTTCCTTGAACAATGCGGCGGTGGAGCCTACTGGTTCGCCGACATTATTGCTACGGAGGTTCTTCCGTGGCAGGAAAAGGAAGAGTATATCGTTATTAAAATGGTGGTGGCCGACGAACAGGCCACCATTACTGCCGATGATGGTGACGGTAATGTTTTCTGGAAACGCGACATTAACTACACCGATGCGTTTGATGGGGAGTGGAAGTTCTACCTCATTGACGGCACGATGTTACTACCGCAGGAGTATTGATATGGCACGATACAGCGCACAAATCTATATGCACGGCAGTCACGGTCAATGGCTGACGCCCATATACCCACGGATCTCCGACATTGCTCGGTATCTGCGTAAAGCATTTGATGCAAAATTATTTGAGCATCACGATGAAACACAAATCAAAGAAGTGGTGGTAATCAAGGGGGCATCTGGAAGGATGCCCACCATCCACGGCTACTATGATTGGGATGGCTACAGGCTGAAGCTGGATAAAAGTAAACCAGCCTTCATCCACAACATACTTTACGGATTAGGAGATTGATATGACACTCTTTTACCGAATCATGTGGGGTATATTCTTTGGCTGTTTGGCAGTCGCGATTGACTACTATTTTATTCCAGGAGGACTTTATTGATGGGTAAAGTGAAAGCATGGCTGATGGATCAGCAAGAAGAAGTGCAATTCCAGTTCATAGAAGGCGAGATTGATGCTCGCCTCTGTGCAACGAAATTAGCACATCTTGGGATGGAGCCTGATGACATTGAATCATGGATTGATGATGTCACGGCTGAGCGAGCACGGCGGCTTACCGATAAGGTATTGGAAACAACCACTAATCTCGGTCTCCCAAATTGAGGCTTGCAGGATTGGATAAGATGGGTAACGATTACAGTGTAAGAAGTCTACTTACTCATTTTTCCTCCTCCCTTAGAAGGCGGTCACTTCGGTGGCCGTCTTTTTTGTCGTCGGGAAGTAAATGACAAACCTCCCAAACTCTCACACTTTATTATATAAGGGTAGCCAATGGTGGCTACGACTCAAACTTTCCGGGAACCACTAACCATGATTCTACTTTCTATTCTAGGTGTGATAGGGCTACTCGTCATTCTGCTCATTTTGGACTGATAACAATATTATCAGGACGAACAAAAAAGGCTACTTCCTGCCACCTCACGCCTTATTATATAAGGGTAGGCAGTAGCTTACGTGATCAACTTAACTGGAGGTAACAATGGAAGTAAAAGATCTTACACCAATTGATGGTTGTGATGAATGTGCATATTTAACTGAAGCATTTGAGTCACCTACTTGTTGTCTTGAATGTGCGCTAGATCAAAAGGAGGCTAACAATGGGACTTGATCAAAACGCTTATATCAACGCCACTGAAACATCTGAACAAGATGATAAAGGCAACACTTATGTCAGTATTGACAGCGACCGC
>Ga0181607_10002687_pt1 | contig 15672 bp, 9 predicted proteins | sample 041ome_9_FD_132420 | JGI IMG/M metagenome (GOLD analysis project Ga0181607, IMG submission 132420) | Coastal salt marsh microbial communities from the Groves Creek Marsh, Skidaway Island, Georgia - 041413US metaG (megahit assembly) | ecosystem: Environmental > Aquatic > Marine > Intertidal zone...
ATTGTTACTTTTGGTAGTGCTCTCGTAGTGTTCGCAGTAAAGTGTGCGTTTTTGAACGTTTCGTCGCGTGCTCTTTTCTCAACGCGCGGGTGGTTTTCGTGGTGCGTCACCGGAGAGGAACTTTAAGAAGATTGGTGCGGGGAAACTACGTGGAGTCGTAGGCGTACGAGTTTAGGGTTTACTCTAAACCCTAAACCTTCGTACTTGTTTCATTTTCAAAGACAGACGGAATACACATACTAAACGCAAACATGGACGAACGAGACGTTGGAATGTAATACACTCAAACATGGACGACGAGAAAGAGGAGGAGGAGGACGATGTGGTATTTTCCTCCCGTCTGAAATCTGTCCTCCTGAACGCGCCGAAAGAACTCTCGCGCGCGATGTTCGACTTTGCATCATCATCCGCAAAATTCGCTTTGACGACGACGACGACGAAGACGCGCGCGAGAAGAATCATCATCGAATCGCACGACGAAGAAGAAGAAGAGAACGAAGAAGAAGAAGAACGAGGAGGAAAAGGAGTTACGCTGAGATCATTGCCGCTGCGAGAGCGGTTGCAACCGTTTATTACGTCATCGAGCGACGACGCGGAGGAGAGAAGAACGAGTGCGTGGTTTTTGGAACAGTTGAACGAACGAGTGGTGAAACGAGTTCTCGTCGAGATGACGACGTCGATGGTTTCGAAGAAGGAAAACAATCTCGAAGAAGAAGAAGAAGACTGGTTTGAAGCCGTCGTCGAAAAGGTGGTTGAAAGCAGTTTCGCGTTCACGACGAAGAAGGAAGAAGAGGAGGACGAGGAGGACGAAAAGAAGGCTCGCGTACGATTGAAGAAAATTCTTCGTTCTCGGGCGAAAGAATGGTTCGAGAAGACAATGACTTTGACGAATTCGTCGCAAACGCGAGAAGGAAGGAAGAGGCGTCTTCGAGTCGGAACGCCGAGATTGGTGGAGTACGATTGGACGGCGTACGCGACGAGAGCGAGCTCGTCGCTGGAGTCCCTCACTTTGAACGCGTCCTCCGCCTCGTCCGTCTCCTCTGCCTCTCGCCTCCGCCTTTCGCTTCGCGTATCGAAAGAAGAGGAAGAAGAAGAAGAAGAACACCAACACCATCGCTTAGACTTAGACTTAGATTCGCTCTCCGTGCTCGTCGACGCTTTGCGAGATGCCAAAGTTGCCGTCGTCGCCGCTTCCGGCGGCAACATGTAGAGGAAAGTTTTACGTAAAACTCCACGACGCACCGCTTTTGCGTGGAAAAACGGCATAAAAAGCTCCCCTAATACTACACACGCAAAACATCATCGTCCCTCGCTCTCTCTGAATTAAACGAGTATCATCGCGATCACGCAATAATAATGCCTAAATCCAAGCGTAACAAAGTCGTCGCGTTAACCCAGGTGAAAAAAAAAGACCGCAAGTGGAAAGAATCTTTAGTCGAATCCATCCGCGATGCAGTCGACACCTACCCGTCCGTGTTCGTCTTCCGATGTAAAAACATGAGGAACGAAACGTTCAAAAGCTTACGCGACGACGTGTCAAACACGTCGAGATTCTTCGTCGGCGGGAACAAGTTAATGCGAGCAGCGTTACTCGGGAAAGAATCCGAGGAAGGGTTAAAGACGTTCGCCGAACACATCGTAAACAATCGTGATGGAAAAGATGATGATGATGATGGCGGCGGCGGCGGCCAAAAACAACAGAAAGAGACGAAAAAACAGCAACGCGGGCGGCAAAACGAAGAATTTGATTTGAACACGACGACGACAGGGATCGTGTTCACGAACTTGAGCAAAGAGGACTTGATGCAGGCGATGGAGGCGAAAGAGACGAAAGATTTCGCGCGGGTCGGGCAGATTGCGACGGAAACGATCGTCTGTCCGGAAGGTCCGGTGAAGAATTGCTTCGACGTGCCGATGTCGCACACGTTGGAGGCGATGTTGAGGAAACACGGTTTGCCGACAAAGTTGAATAAAGGGGTCGTGGAGTGCGTGAATGAGAAGATTATTTGTAAGAGAGGAGTGAAGTTGAGCTCGGATCAGTGCGCGTTGTTGAGGCAGTTTGGGTATAAGTTAGCCACGTTCAAATTGAGATTGGTCGCCGGGTGGGAGAAATCGACGGGGGAGACGGAAGTGTTTATGAACGAAGACGATTCCGAGGAGATTTTAGATTACGGGACGGACGAGGAAGAGGAGGATAGATTCGCCAGCGATGGGTTGCCGAAATCAATGATGCTTCCGGAAGGAATGCTTTAAATATAATAACTACTTTTGCGCGCTGTACCGTTACCGTCGATGTTGTACCTTTAAAAAACTATTCTTCTATTTACTAAATCTGTTGATACTATGTATTACTCCTTCTTTTTTGTCTTCTTCTTCTTCTTCTTTAACTTCTTCTTCTCTCTTCTCTGGGGCGGCTACTATATATTTATCGATGACATTTTCGGTGAACCATTCCAACGAGAATTGCATGTGATGCGCGTCCGGGACGACGTCAATTTTCATTCTGTTCTTTTCGTCCAACTCTCGCAAACACAAACCGTCCTCTTCGTTCAAGTAAAATTTAGTCTCTCGCACGTTCAACAATTCCGACGACTTCTCCTCGGTGTACTCGAACGGTACCGAAGGCGCGTCGCTAAACACGGCTGAATCTCTCGGAACGACTACTTCGTCTTTTTCGAAGGAAAACATTGCGAACGCATCGAGATTGCACATTTTTTCTCTTCTCCTTTGTCCCATTTTCATCTTTCTCTCTTCTCCTCGCGCGTCGTTATCGTCGCTCCCATCTTCTTCACCGTTAATCACGCTCAACAAACTCCCCGACCGCACGTACTGTTCAAACCTCTTCGCATCGCTCACGTCTCGAAAATAACTCGCTTGCACGCTCTTACTCTTCAACATTTTGCTATACGCCGCTTTACTCGCCACCTTTCTCGAATACTCGCACCATTTTCGCGACAGCGCGTTTGCCATTTTATCGCATCCAGGAAACTTCCACACGCCTGAATGCGGCGCTCCAAACGTGATTAACGCGTTGACTTCGTCTTCGCACGTTTCGACCATAGCTCTCGCGAACACGCCGCCTTGCGAAAACCCGAGGAGTATCGTCTCCACTTTATCGTCGTTCTCGATGGTATCGTCATGGTTCATCATCATCTCTTCTTTCGCTTTTCGCAACTGCGCGCACCCGAAATCTTTTACCAGAGAAAACGCGTCTCCGATGAACCCGGAGATGAAATCGCTCATTGAATTTCGACCAAACTTAATTGAGATTACTTTCTTATTCGTATTCGTTTCTTCTGTGTCCTCCTCCTCCGCAAGTAAACTTTCAATCTTCCCTAACGAGAGTGGATTACAGCACGTGTCTCCCATCCCGTGGACTAAAACGATCAAAAGCTGCTTCTGTTGTTGTTCTTGCGCCCGAGAACAAATCGGAAGACAAAGAAGAAGACCAAGAAGAGCACAACAGAAACGCATTTTCATCTTCGTCATCATCATCAATATCGCCGCTCTTTTATTACGTGCGCCGCCATTTCTTCCCATTGCGAGGAGTTTCACCGCACGGAGGATGACTTAATGAAAACCGAAGAACGAGAACGAGACTTTCGAGAAATGAGAGCGTTTTCGCAGGTGCTCGTCAAACATAGAACACGCTACTCTTTGTTTGAAGCATTTCTATGCATTTTAAGGGGGAAAAGCGCTTACAACTTTCTCCATTTCTTACGCGCAAATACTCACACGCGCGAGCAACAGAGGAGACAATAACATGCGCGAAGAATACGAATAATATGAGAGAGGAACCGAGCAAAACCAAAGCAGCGGCAGAGAGCGGTGGTAGTCGCCGAATGTACCGACCAGAGCACTCGCCGGAGAAGAGATCGTCGTCGTTCTTGCGGTTGCACACCGTTGGGGACGAACGAGTGCTTTCCGAGACGAATTTTGCAACCACGCGAGAACGTGAACAACAACGCTTTAATTCTTCTTTCGAAACTCGCGATGAAGGAAAAGAAAAAGAAGAACGCTCGGAGAGCGCGACGAGGAGAGCAGAAGCGTCTTCTTCGAACGCTATTCTCGAGCGATTCTTGAAGAAACTGGAGAGAGATTTTGGGGAAAAGAAGAACGGTGTAGTAGGTGCCCAGTTCTTCGGTACGGAGCAACACCCTCAAAATCGTCTTCAAAATCAGAAAGAGACAACGGACGACGCGTTCCATTTGTTGCGAAAAACTTTGGAGGAATCCAAATCGTCTCTCGAGAACGAGAGAATAGCGTACGTGTCAAATGTGTTGGAACTGGAAAGGGCGAAACGAGACGTAATTTCCCGGACGAAGGAAGCGATGGAGGAGGCGAAACGAACGAGAGAGATGGAAGATCGAGAAAACAAGACGAAAGAGAGAGGGATGCGCGAGGAAATAGATCGGTTGAAACGAACGGTGAGAGATTTTGAGAGGAAGAAAGAAAACGAAATAGAGGTAGTGGAGAGGCGATGCGTGGACGCGGTGAACCGAGCGAAAGAGAAAGAGCTGAAGATTGAAGAAGCGTGCAAGGAGAAGATGCGACGGATGAGCGAGGAGAAAATCAGGGACTTGGAAACGATGCAGATGAAACATAACATGGAAATGGAACACGTGCGATCGAAGCTTGGCGAAAAGAGCGAGGATGAATCGGAGATTAGGAAAAAAATGCGAGAGATGGAAAGCGAATTGGAGAAAGCGAGACGAGACGCGAGAAGAGCGAAAGAGGAGAAGGAAAGGTTGAGAGAACAAGCCGGAGTGGCGAGAAAAAAATTAGAAGAGTTGATGGAAACGATGAAAACGAGAGATACATCCCGAGATGCAGAAATTGAGCTGATTCGAGAGGAAAGCGGAAGACGCGAAGAAGAGTTTATGGAAACGGTGAAAACGAACGAATTGAAACGAGATCGAGAAGTTGCGGAACTTTTGGAGCGAAGCGAAAGAGATGCAAAGATGATCGCTCGGTTGGAAAAACGGGCACAAACTGCGGAGACGGCGTCTATTGCGGTGAAATTTTTGTGCGAAGAAGCGCAGAAATCCATAGAAGATAGCGAAATTGCTGCGGCGTACGCCGAGAGAAGAGCCGCGCGGCTCGCGAGTGGATTCGGCTCCTCCTCTTCCTCCTCGGACGTATCATCCTCAGATGATGACGATGATGATAATGAATACAACAATAAAGAGGAGAAGGAGAAAAGTAAAGTGAAGTTTAGAAAGCGAGCCGATGCGGCCAATCTTCGATTGGAGCGCTCGTTGCGAGATGCGAGAGCGACGTTGCGCGAGTGCATCGAACGCAAGAAAACCATGCTGTTAGAAACCGAGTACGACGATGTCAACGACGAAAACGATGCAGCGTCATACGAGGAAAAAAGGCGGGAAGTATTTGCATTCAACGTTGTGAAGGACGTCGCTGACATTCGCGTTTCTTTTCTCACGCGCGCGATTGCGAGCGTGCGATTGTCGCGCCGATGCGGCGCGCTCGAAGGTTTGATCGCTGGTCGAGCCGATCGAACCGTCGACGAGGACGAAGAAGAATATGGAAAAAATATTCGCAAAGATGATGACGAAGATGATTATCGCTCCATGAACAATACCATAAACACGATTGAGGAGGAGGAGGATGAAGATGATGACGATGACGATTTAGATTACGTCAGCTGGTAGTAAAATGTGTATGTAGTGTGCGAGGTATTTTTCATCTATGTAGATTAAAAACTGCTCTGCGCTTGTTGTTGTTGTTGATGTAATTTTTCTCTACGCACTCGCGTCGCTCTCGCGCTTTCGAGCAACGCCATCGCGCTCGCTTCAATATCCATCAGTTTTTCTTTCAACGCGTTTTGCTTAAACTCTCTGGATTCGCGCGTCGTCGGTACCGTCGAAGAAGAAGCGTCTTTCCTCGGCGTGGCGTACTGAGACGACGTTCTCGTCGCACTCCCTTTCATCTCGAGTTTAGCTTCGAGCGCGATGCATGCGTCGATGGTTTCTCGATACGAGCGATCTAAAGCTGAAAATCTACTGCTGCTACTATTATTTGTGTTAGTATTCTCGTCGCGACCATTCCTATTGTTCGTGTTATCGGCGCCAAAAAACGTGCCAGTCGCCTTTCTCGACATCGACTTGAATGTTGTGTTCGTCAATTTCAAATTTCTTGCGTTTTGCTCGAAGTCGACATCGAAATCCCATGAACTCGCGGTTGATTTAGGACTATTTCTTTCATCCTTTGCTGATGTTTTTTTCTTCAGTGGAGACATCGAAGCTGCGATAGCTGGCGTTCTGCTGGATTGCCACGCGCTTTTTGCCTTCATCTCCATCGCGCGTTGTCTCCAAACGCGAAAGGCTGCGCGCAATCGTCTCGCATCGTTTTCTTCAATAAACGCGGATTTTAGCGCCAACAGCACCCCGTTTCTCTTCGCGCTTTCTTCGCGCCATCTTTGAAACACCACACTCGAGACGCGTTCGAGAAAGTTTCGTCTCTGAAAACGTTTCGCTGCTTGAACGATGGCGATGCCTTCCGGCGTCCCGAAATGCGTCTCGGATTCGTCCGCAATCGCACGTTCCACGACTGCGCGTTTCATTTGCTCTATTCTAGTTTGCTTCAACATTTGCACGTGCGTGTTCCATGCCAATAAGCAGTCTCTTCTTAATTGCGTCTGTTGCTTTCGATATTTCTGCGCGATAAACTTCTCCGTCAGCGCCAATCGATTTCTACTGTCTTCGGCTGAGCGTTTCCAAGACATAAATACGGCTCGTAAAACTTTAGCACGATGCTTTTCCTCTCTTCGTAACGTAAACGACCGTCTTTTTTCCGTGAGTGCTTTCCAATTTGCAAACGGTTGCGCAAAATGTCGCTCGTAGTGCTTTTTCGTCTTTAACGTTCTCACCAACGTTTCGTCGCGTTTCTTTTCCGAAACGGCTAAGGTTCGCCACGCTCTGAATACCTCGCGCATTTTCGAACGTTCGCGAAACATGATCGCGCGGTCTAACTTACGTTCTTGACTCAACGCTTTACGGCGCGCGACCGTTTTTTTATGCCAAAACTGAAGCGTTTCCTTGAGTATTTTCGAATCATATTTTTGCATGGCGTCGTTTTCGAGCATTCGGAACCGTTTTTCCACGTCCGAAACCATCTTCCACTGTGAAAACGTTCGCTTTAGCAGTTCTGGTTTCACTTTCGTTTCAAAATGCACCTCAGCTTTCCTTGGATTCTCTACTCCTTGCGTTTGGGTTTCGTTTCGCCAAATATAAAACGCTTTGGCAACTTTCTTGGAGGACATGCGCGATATCGCTCGCGCCTGTAAGTTGGTAACAATCTTCGAACGCTTAGCGTACGTTCGCATCTGTTCGAACGCTTTCTCTTGCAACTGCGAGTTTCTAAAAGCAGCCGCTTTCCTCTCGTTGCTTTTCCCTCTCTCATGTTCTCTGACAAAAACGTCTTCAAAGATTCGTTTTTGCATCCGAAACCGTTTCGCTCGAATGTGATTTTCCAGACGGCGTTCCAACGCTCGATCCTTTTCCCGTTCCTCTCGACTCGTTTCCGTGGCTTCTTTCCACTCTCGAAACGCGCTCTCAATCACGCTTCTTCGTTTCTTGAGCAATAAAAACCGCAACGTTCGCTTCCATCGTTTCGCTTCCATCGTTTGTTCTCTCCATTTCGTAAAAAATTTCCGCGCTAACCGCTCCTTCTTTTCCTTCTCCATCGCTCCAACCGCGCGTTCGATCAACCTCTCCTTTCTCTCTTCGTACGTCTTCCTCCCTTGTTCTTCCTTCAACTTCAAAAGCGCAATCTCCGCTTCAAATTTCTGTTTCGTCTCCGCGTCTCGACTCGCGCGTTCCGTCGCCACTCTCAATTTCTCGTTTTCGTTCGCTTTCGTAAACTCCTCCAACTTTGCCTCGTGCGCGTTCGCTATCCGCGTCTCCTCTTCCTTCCATTGCTCTTTCTCTTTCTCAAATTGCTTTTGCAGTGCCTCCATCCGCTCGTTCAACTCTTTCACCTCTCTCTCCACATCTCTACTCTCTTCTCTCTCCTTCCTCTTCTCCCTCGCTTCCATCCGCCATCTCTCAAACATCTCTCGTTGCAACTTCATCGCTCGCCGACTCGTCGCCCGCGCCAACCGTTCCTTCAACCGTTTCCCGCTCATCCTTTCTTTCCTCCACCGATCGAACGCCGCTCTCAAATATCTCAGCCGTAACCCTTCCACTTTCGATTTTAATCGTTTATTCTGTATTTTCGTCCTTTCCACTTCTTCTCGCCAGCTAGTAAAACACGCGCGTTGGTACCTCAGCGCTCGCCTGTGCAAGGAAAATTTCAACAGTTCCATCTGTTTCTTCTCCAAAACGATGTGTAACAGTTGCGTTTGCTTCTCGGTTTCCGCCTGGTGTCGCCAGATTTGGAAGGTCAATCGAAGTAAGCCCTCTTTGTTTTCCTCCTCTTCCTCGTCGTCGTCGTTTGAAGGTTTTTCGAGGACGATGTCATCTTTAGTACTCCTCGTCGTCCTCGTCATCATCGGCTCAACCAAACCGCTCTTTTGCCGACGATGTTCCCCCTGATGTAAAAGATGTCAATCCTCGCGCGCGTGTCTCGAACGTCGTATAAATTTTTCTGCCGAAAGAAAGTGCTACGAATACTACTACTACTACTGTTACTGCGCGATGATGATGATTCGTTTAACTTCTTCTTCTTCGTTATTACTTTGCATTCTGACGGTTGTATCTGTGAGGTGTTCAAAATGCATTTTTTCTCCCCACAAAATGGGGGGAGGAGGAGCAAAAGAGAGAGAAAAGGTACAACGCACACTAGAGGGAAAATGGTGTTTGCTTTCTTTCTCGCGTGTGCGTTTTGTTTTTAATAACACGTGCTGCTGCTATACAAAATACAGGTTGCTTTGGCTTTTGGATGATGATCTTTCACATCATTTTTTACACCAAAGCGATAAAGTCGTCTCTGATATTTTCCAGCGCGATGAGAACCTCGTTGCGTCTTTGTAACGGGTTCGTGAACGGGTCGTTGTATTGCGCCAACTCGACGAACTCGTCGCCTCGGCGAGGGAGGAATTCTACCCCGTCGTTTATGGATTCTTCTCTTTTCATGGCTTCTCTCAACTTTTTTTCAGTCTCGTCCGTGATTTCTTTGTTCGCGATGCCGGAGAAGGACGCCACGGCGACGAGAAATCGTTCGCGGTCTTTCACCGCCACCGAACCGTCCACCGGCTTGATTGAATTCGAACTCTCTTCCACGACAAACTGCATCTTTTGATTCTTATTCGAAAACACCGGCGTCGTCATCTCCATCTTTTCGTTTTGCTCGTTCTTACCAAAAATGTAACCAGCTAAGCGGTTAAAAGCCTGCCCAGCTTCGCTATCTTCCATCTTCGCGCTCCCGGTGTTTGAGTTCACTGTCGTCTCGGCGACGAAAAATTTCTCGTATTCTCTCACCTCGAAATCGCGGTACCTCCTCAACGTCACGTACTTCGGCGTCTTCAAATTCTCCGGCGTCTTCGCAAAGTTAAACACCTGCTTTAAAACTTCCTGCACGGCTTCTGGACTCAAATACGTTTGGTTCTCGATGCTATCCCACGTGTCCACGTGTTTCACGCACTCGTGCGGAAACCTCTGGTCCATCTCCATGATGGATCTCCCGGTAAACGTCAGCTCGGGATTCCACAAGAACGGAAACGAAGGTAAGTACATCTTCATCGTCCATCGCGTCGTGATTTCAAAATCGTTCGTCTTTTCGATCGAATGCATCGTATATATTGGTTTGAACACGTTTTTCAACATCTGTATGTTGAAGTTGTACCCCGAGAAACTTTCGTATTTCGAGAGCGGATCCGTGAAGACGACATTTTCGGCGTATAACTTCGGATCGATCCCGCGATCGTCGAATAAGTGCGACAAGTCTTCCGTCAAATCTTCTTTCAGCTTTTGGAGCGTTTCCCCGGTCAACCCTTTACTCTCTTCTTCTTCTTTTATCGTTTCTGTTGTTGTTGTCGTTTGTGCCGCTCCGTCGACGTCAACAGATGATGATGACGACGACGACGACGACGATTCAAACGACGATGCCGCCACGCGCTGACGATGAAAACGCACGAAAACGCTTCTACTACTTCTCCTCCCGCTTCTCCCATAACTGCTGCCACAACATCTCGACGCAGCCGACGAGTGTAACACCGAACAACGCATGGTTTCCAATGAAGAGATTTCGCGAACAAAGTTTTCCCTCACAACAACAACTTTCTTTGGTCGTCGTCGTCTGATGACAAGCAGCGCTGGCACGAACGAAGGCGGTCACTACGGGAGAGTGTTCTCGCTGAGCTTCAGTCCTCCTTTTCTCGACGACTTTAAAGAGGATGAAGAAGAAGAAGAAGAAGTACACGCGCAGCAAAATCCCCTAACGGAGATGATGAGAACGACGAGGACGACACCAAAGAAGAAGAAGAAGAAGAAGAAAAGGAGACGAAAACGATTCTTAGCGACGAGCGGAGAGGACGATTGCGTGCGATTGTGGGTCGTCCACGCTTCTTCTTCTTCTTCTTCGGAGGAGGAGGAGGAGGAAGAACAAAGCGTCAAAGTGGAACCGAAACCGTTCGGGTTGAGCGTCCTGAGAGGACACTCCGACGCCGTGTTGAAGTGCGCTTTTGGCCTTTCGCGCGGCGCTTTCGATGACGATGATGATGACGATGAAAAGTGCTGCGAGAATAAGTCGTCGTTCGCGTTAGCGACGGGGTCGTCCAACGGCGAAGTGTTCGTTTGGCGAGTCGTGACTACCTCTGGTTCTGGTGAGAGCAAAAGCGGCAAAGGCGAGAACGGCGACCGGTTGATGGCGAAGTTTAACGCGAACAGAAAGAGAGCAGAATATGGGATTTCAAACGAGGACGACTTAGTCGAAGATGCTTTTGACGGAAAGGACGACGAGAAGGATAACGACAACAACGAAGTGTACGGGTTGAAATTTTTAGGCGGAAAGGATGAGTATTTAGTCATCGCCACGGACGCGGAGTTGATTGGCGTGGAAGTTACGCGGAGGAGTTTGAACGAAAAGAACGGGGGAGAATCATCGGTAGAGTTGAAGGAGATTGCTCGCACGCCGCTTGGATTCTCGTTGAACGAAAATGTCGGCGATGGCGGTGGTGGACAAGGTAAATTCGATATAGCGTACGCGTTTGCGATGGACGCGTACGCGACCAGGAGTCGGAGTCGCGTTGATACCGATACAATGGGAAATAAACACATTTTATCGGTTGGATATTCAAACGGGACCATGCGCATGTACTGTTTTGATGCTAAAGCGCGAGAGTTTTATCTCGTCGGGGAGAACGCGAGCGTGTTTGATGACAACAACGGCACAGGACGGAAGAACATGGCGTGCACGTCGTTAACTTTCGTGTACCCAGCCGTGGAAAACGAACTCGAGCAGTTCCCGAACGTTGTGATGTGTAATCGTTTTGGCGACCTCGTGATGTCGGACGCGAAAAATTGGATCGAAAGGAGCAAACCGAGGTTAAATGTGCAAACAGATTTCGCGTTGACGCACGCGGTGGCAGATGTTGGGAACGGGTTCGTCGCGTGTTGCGGACGCATGAAGGAACGTAACGTGAATGGAGTAGCTCTGTTTGACGCGTTCGATGTTCAAAGAGGGTCGATGTTCTTAAACGCGAGCGAGATGATGGGCGAGCACGCGTCCAAGTATCCTCTGTTGTGTGTGGGAGGTTTCGCGGAAGATGTTGAGGAGGAGGAGGAGGAGATGGTGGAGGATAGTACTAGACGAACTAGAATAACCGTAGTCGCTGCGGGCGGAATGCCCGCAAAATTAGTCAACGAGAATTTCTCGAATAGAAGCAACGCGAAGAGTTTAGGATTTAGCTTGGCGAAAATGAAAGTAGGAGGGAAAAGAGACGGGGAAGAAGAGAATACCAAGACTTCTCGAGTCTACGCTTGGGATTTCATCACATAAATACAACTTTGACATTACGCATAAATACAACTATTTGAACATTATTGGACTTATCGCGCTACTACTTTATCGAGCACTTCGCACTGTCGTCTAAAATCTACGAGCTCGTGGGCAGCCGCCCAACCGCCCGCAGCGACAGCTGGAAGACCCGGGCCAGGGAATCGGGAATCTCCCACTAACAATAAATTTTTCAAATTACTCTTGGCGGAAGTCACGGGAACCGCGGCCGCGGAGTCATCTCCGGATTCTTTTTTCTTTATCCACCCGGTGCCGCCGTACGTGCCTTGAGAATTTCCTCTTCGTAAAAAGCGCGCGTGCGTAAGAGGCGTTCCAACCATCTCAATTTCTGCGCGGCTTCTCAAATCCTCGACGGTGATATTATTCAACGCTTTCGCAACAGCTTGATATAACACTTCGCTTCGTTCTTTCTTCAATTTATTGTATTCTTCTGAGTTATATTTCACGTTCTTCCAACGCGCCAAAGGCTCGTTCCCGGGAGTGTAGGCGTGAATCACGTGTTTGCCTTCCGGCGCCATGGACGGATCTTTAATCGACGGTATCGAGACCAAGACGAGATTTTGCTCCGCGTCCACGCCTTTGTCCCAATCACCGACCCACACGTGGTGCATTTCCAGTGTTTCCGCAGCTGGTAAATTTGCGGCGTCAATGCCGAGGTGTAAATGCATGAACGATTGGCAAAATTCGACGTCGTCGTCGACTATTTTCCCGCTTTTAGTTGTTCTAGTCGTAGACGACGCTTCCCGCACGCTCTGGCGCCTCCCTTCCGCGCAATCTCTCAAAAGCGCCTCGGTATCCCAAATCGTCGCGTTTGAAATCACCGCTTTTCTCGCTCTTAAGATCTTCTTCTTCCCGTCTCTCGTTTTCGTGACAATCCCAGTCGCTTCTTCTTCTTCTCCGTCTTTCTTCTCCACTAAAATCTCTTCACAGTGAGTTCGCAAGCGCAAATCGCCGCCGTATTTTTCAAAACCTCTCACTAAGCAATCGACGAGCGCGCCGGATCCACCGATTGGAAACTCTAACGCAGCATTTGGAGCGTACCAGTCTGCAAACATGTACCCAATTTCTGCGCCCATCGTCGCTTTGGACGTCCCACCGGAAAGCAAGAAGCAGAGTAAATCCATGTAATCTCGAATAAACTTCGAGTTGATGTCGTTCTTATCCAGAAACGATTCGTAATCCGATAAAATCGCGTTCAAACTCGGCATCGATTGAAACAACCCCGGGATAAATCTCGCTAAAGTCCACGCCGCGTATGCGTCTGTTCTCACCGCGGCGGGTGGTAACGCCGCGCTCGCTTGCGCCAACGGTTCCATCTTCTCCTTCAATTTTCGCCAATCCGCGACTGCTTCGGCGTCGTAATATTTCTCTAAACATTCGATGAATTGATCGTTTCCTACTTCCGTGACGAACGTTGCCTCCGGAAAGTGCACTTTCCACGTGTTGTATCGAATACATTTCAACGGTTCGTCGATCGCGTGTAATATCTGCCCCAGCGGATTGCTCGTGGGAAACTGAGAGAGACCGGTATATAAACTCGGTCCGGATTCGAACGTAAATCCATCTCTTTTCCACTCGTGCGCGGCACCTCCGGCGTGCTCGTGCGACTCAACGCAGCAGACTTTCAAGTCGTATTTCGCCAGTAACGCGGCAGCGGATAAGCCGCCGATGCCTGAACCGATTATCACCACGTCGAACGTTTCTTCTTCCATCGCATCATTGGATGATGACGTTTGCGCTTGCACGACTTCTGTTGTTCTCAAAAGACGACGACTTTGATGCGTGCGACGATGAAAAACTCGACCACGAGAAGAAGAAGAAGAAGAAGAAGCGGTGGTGGTGCTAATGGTGGTCATAGCGCATCGATGCGTGCAACAACACGACTCCGAAAACGACATGTGTGAGTATGAATACTACTACTACTAATGTTGTGTGTGCGCCCGAAAAGTGCAGAGCAAAAAGCTCTAGAGAAAAAAAAATGTGACACAAATACTTCTTCTACTCAACTGCAGAGAGTATCCGCGTCGTCATCATTTGAACAACGAGGAGACGTCGTCACCACCACCACCGGAGGAGGAGGAAGAAGAATTTGAGCCGAAGAGCGCGGAAGAAGGCGCTTTCTTCTTCTTCTTTTCCTTGGCGTTCCTTTTTTTCTTTTTGCTCTTCTTCCCGTCTTTGCTTTTTTTTCCGTCTTCTTCTTCTTCTTCTTCTTTGGAAGAACGCGAGGCCGCGTACTCGGCTTTTACGCGGTGTCCGGTATCGCCGTCCTCGTCCTCGTCCTCGTCGTCTCCGAAAAGGCCTCGCAAGCGATCCGTTCTCGTCTTTTTCTTTTCCTTATTCTTCTTCTTTGGAGAAATGTTGGGCTCTTTATGAGCACCCCTAGCGCTCTTCTTTTTCTGCTTTGGCTTCTTCCCGAAAATACTCGCGTCTTCTTCGTCTTCGTCTTCGTCCTCCTTCTCTTCGCTACTCCTATTTCTATCGCTATCGCTACTGCTACTACTCGTTCGTATTCTTCCTTCCCCGAACAGCATCGAGGCAGGTTCGTCGGCGTCGGTATCACTACCGAGCCCGTCGCTCAATAAATCATCCTCTGAACTCACGGAAGAAATGCTGCTCTTTTTCTCCTCCTTCTTTGTCTTCTTCTTCTTTGTCTTCTTCTTCTCGTTCATTTTCTTCTTTTTCGTCGATTCCGCGAGGAGCAACACTTCCTTGGCGAACCGTTCGCGCATCTCCTCTATGGTTTCATCTTCCTTTATTTCCTTCTTCTTTGCCGCTCCCGCTGCTGCTTTTCGTTGATTTTGCATCAATTTCTCTCTTCTTCGTCTTCGCCTGCGCGCTTCAATACTTCTTCTGCCAACGGTATCCTCGTCGTCGCTGTACGAATCCGCTTCGGCCTCTTCGGCCTCGCTTTCCTCCTCTTCGGCTGATGAAGAAGACACCGAAGACGATTCCGACGTCGACGTTTCGCTCGTCGTATCCTCATCGTCTTCGTCACCCGACGAATCGTCATCATCCGTGGACGAAATATACGGTCCAAACCTTTCCGGGTTCGGATTCACCGCATTCGCTAACCCTAACGTCGAATCCTGGTAAAACGAAGCCGTCCCGACGACGTGTGGCAACGGACGCCAAAACACGTTCCCGGTCAATTTCACGTCGCCGCGATGATTGTTCCCGAGCCATCGCTTTTCGGTTTTCTCAATCGCGCGCGCGAGAAGCTCGTTTCGTTCTCGTTTCTTCGCTTCGTTTCGTTCGTTTTTTCTGTCCTCTTTTTGTCGTCCTCGTGTTGTGTCATCTTCCTCGTTCAACGTCGAATCATCACCTACTGAAACGCCTCCTCCAACTGCTTCTTCTTCCTCTTCGTCTTCGTCGTCGTCCTCTTCTTCTTCGTCTTTGACTTTCCTTTCCACGCCAACGGAATTCCCAATTCTGCTCAGACCAATCTTACACGCGTTCAATCGCACGTTCACTTTTGAAGAGACCGCGATTAAGTGTTTCATTTTTAACTCCATCGTCTTCATCTTGCTGTTCTTCTTCGTGTTCTTCTCGGACTTCTTTGAATGATACTCATGGATGAAGATTTCTTCGCGCATCTTCTCGAGCAAATCGATTACACGCCAAAGGTGTTGTTGGTGTTGGTCTCCAAGTCCTCCGCCTCTGGTGAAGGACGACGACGACCATTGGTTCGTGTTATTATTA
>Ga0181607_10002691_pt1 | contig 15661 bp, 8 predicted proteins | sample 041ome_9_FD_132420 | JGI IMG/M metagenome (GOLD analysis project Ga0181607, IMG submission 132420) | Coastal salt marsh microbial communities from the Groves Creek Marsh, Skidaway Island, Georgia - 041413US metaG (megahit assembly) | ecosystem: Environmental > Aquatic > Marine > Intertidal zone...
CGATGGTTTTGATGTCGCAGTAACCCGGTTGGCGGGTACAATTGAATATGAAACCGTAAGTTCAGATGTTTCATTAACCAGTTCAGCAATTATAAATGCAGGTCAAGCGTTTAGGGTTACGGGTACGAATCAAAACGGTGAATCCTTTTCTATTTACTTTCCTGAAACACGAGTCGGTAGTACAAACACTGTAACGGGCGGGTACACCCTTACCCAGGTGAAAGACTCCATAAATGATGCAAACATTGGCTTAACAGCCGTTGTAGTTGAGGAGAAGAATGAATCGGGTGAATGGACCGGTAAGTATCTTCTTAAATTACGAGGTGCCGCTGACGTCGATACGAGTTTTAGTGCTGCGATTGAAGCAGCTGGCTCTGTGACAGGTCAGCTGTCTGGCGAGGCGGTAACGAACCTGAGTTTTTCGTCACTGACAACGGACTCTGAACCCGTAACTGCAAGCTATACGATAAACAATGCATCTTCAGGTAATGGAAGTCTGATATCGGATGACAACAGCGTAACAGTTGACGGTGTTGAGATTTCTTTAAAAGCGTTAGGCAATTCAACAATCTCGGCAGTACAGAGTGGCGCGGGTTCTGCGTCTGGTGGCGTTGGTGTTGCTGGTGTTGCTGGTCACTCAATCGTTTCGACGAGCCCAAATTACTCTTCAGTTGTTGTCCCAGCTGGGACCGCTTTCAATTATCAAACCACTGGCGGTGATGGCGGTAGAGCAGGAATCGGTGGTGCGGGTGGAGCAGGTGGTGCTGGAGCTGACGCATATGTAGACACTGTCCCTCGGATTGGCATCTATCTTTTATTCACAATTCCTGACACGGATGCCGTTACAGCTGTTGGAGGAGTTGGTGGCGCAGGTGCACAAGGCGGAATTGGTGGAGTCGGTCAAGTTGGTGGTCTTGGCGGCGAAATTGATTTTGCGCTTTCCGCCTCCACAGCCAGTGCCGGAACGCTCTCAACGATGATTTCTACTGGCGGCAAGGGCGGTGCCGGTGGAGTTGGTGGCCAGGGTGGCCGCGGAGGTCGCGGTGGTGACGCAGCCGCCACGGTAGAATCCAATAACCTAATCCCATACGTCTATAGCGAAATCGGTAATACTGGTGGTGTTGGTGGCCTCGCAGGTGCAGGTGGCTTGGGCGGAGATGGTGGTGCCGGCGGTTCAGTGTCGCTCGAAACCACATTTGCGAATGCGGTAGCGACCCATGGTCAGCAGGCCCGGAGTATTGGCGGTAAGGGCGGCACGGGTGGCCAAGGTGGTCAGGGTGGTCAGGGCGGCACTGGTGGCCAAGGCGTCGCGATGAGTGTTGGCATCGGAACTGGTATTGAGGATGGTTCCAGCGGTGGCAGGGCAGGCGCCGGCTTTACGGGTGGTCAAGGTGGTGTTGGTGGCGTAGGCGGCACGGTTACCCTCACGAACAATATCGGTGATCTTGTTGTTTCGAACATTGGTCTCTTTGCACTTAGCCAAGGTGGAGAGGGTGGTACTGGTGGTCAAGGCGGTCAGGGCGGTCAGGGCGGCACCGGTGGAGCCGGAAGTGGAACAAGTCTTACCTTAAACCAATATGTTGTGGTTTCGGATGGTGGGGCTGCAGGTGATGGCTTTACCGGAGGGCTAGGCGGTGCTGCGGGCATGGGTGGTGCCGGCGGTACGGTTACAGTTTTGAACAATGGCGGCACAGGATCTATCGTTGCAGGCATTAATGCCATTCATGCAGCCAGTCGTGGCGGTATCGGTGGCGTAGGCGGTAAAGGCGGCACGGGCGGTAAGGGTGGAACAGGTGGTCTGGCCGGATATGTGGACCCGATTGCAAACATTCTTTACGGGGGTGATGCTGGCAGTTCTGGTGCTGGTGGCGATGGTGGAAACGGAGCGGCTGGAGGTGATGGCGCCTCTGGTGGCAGCGGCGGATCTGTAAGCATCTCCAATGCGCAGATACTGCGAACCACAGGAGCAGTATATTCCACTGGCATTCTGGCAGAGAGTTTGGGTGCGATTGGAGGTGTCGGTGGTAGTGGTGGAGATGCTGGTGATGCTGGCATTAGCCCTTCAGGTAGCCGTTCTGATACGGTTAACTTAGGCGTTGTTGGTGATGCCGCTTGTCTTGCCGCTAGCTTTGCCTCTGCAGATGATCTTTGTACGGTTACGTTGTCTTTGCCATTGGGCGCCTCGGGTTCTGCAGGTACAGCGTCTCTAACTTCCGGTGCCACAAGTTATACAGGTGGAAATGGTGGCTCAGTAACTGTGACGAACAGCGGTGACATCCGTACTGTTGGTTCAAATTCCGATGCGATCATGTCGATCAGCATGGGCGGTGTGCATGGGCTATCTGACTACAACCCGAACAACGTCTATCGCAATGGGTTAGTAAAAAATATCTTCGATCAAACACTTTCGCAGACGGGTGGTGCTGGGAACGTGTCCAGCACAAACACGACTGCAACCGTGGTGACTGCCGGCGATCGCTCGAGTGCTGTTATGAGCCTTTCGGTCGGCGCTGGATATGGTGCAGGCACGGCAACTGCAGCAAATACTGGTCGACTCGAAACTTTTGGTAACGATTCCCCAGCGCTCGTGGCCGCAAGCCGCGTATATGCTTTGAGTGGCTTGACTGGCGCTGATGCCGATGACGTCACTGCGACAAACATTGGCGGCACGATTATAACCAACGGCATCGCATCTTACGGTATTGAAGCGGAGAGCTGGTCTGAAATTGGTGCTGCGGGCAATGTCACTGTAAGTACCAATGACGGTTATATTGGGATTGCTGGTTCTGGGGATGTGTCCGCGATCAGGGCCTTGACTCATGCGCAGGGCGCATCAGATGCCGCGGGCACTGTCACTGTGACGAACCTCAATGGAGAAATCGTCAGTCAGACGGCTGGTTCCGCCTACACGGTGGACGCACGCAGCGTATCCGACACTGGAAATGCAGGCGCGGTTTCGTTTGATAACACTGGTGGTTATTTGTGGACCAACAGCACAAGTGGTGCGGTTTATCTTCGTAGTAATGCCATTGAGTCAGCAGACACCTCCGGTGCCGTCACGTTAACTAACGCGAGCGACATTATTTCAACCGGCTATGGAAGCATTGCGGTCACGCAGCAGAGTGAAGATGGCAATCTCACCCTAACCAATGGTGGCTTGATTCAAGGTGGCGCAACTGGCAAAGCTATTTCGTTTATCGGTGGTGTAACCAATACGATTACGAATGACAATAGCCTTGATGCTAATGACAAAGCTGAAATCCTGACGTTTGGATCGGTTCAAGATTATGTTATTACTGCCACAACGGGTGATGACACGATCCATAACCTGAATGGAGCTTACATTCGAGGTTCAATTGATCTCGGGGAAGGTACGAATGCCATCAATAACAATTCAACTTCAGCAGTCGTCAAGTCCTTGATCGAATCTGGTTCAGTGATCGATCTAGATGGTGGTGATTTCACCAATGGGGCTTTCGGCTATTTGTCGCCGGGCGGCTTAGGCACGATTCTGTCGCCCGATACTCAGGGTGGTCGAACTGCAAATCAGGTTGAGTTGACGGGTGATTTTGTTCAGGCGGATGACGGTCATCTCGTTATGGATGTGAACTATGCCACCGGTTCTGGACGCACCGATTACGGTGATCACATTGCAGTTAGCGGAACCGCCACACTGGATGGTTTTGTGACACTCAATCCCTCAACGGGTGCGGGTAAACAAGGGACGAGAACGATTACCCTGATGACATCAACCGGCACGAGGACGGATAATGGAATTGCGATTCATCCCTTTTTTGCGAATTCAGACTACTCGGACGGCGTTGCTTCAACGACGGCAATTTTCACGCCTAGTCTGATCGTCTCGGGTAATAATCTGAACTTGCAATACTCGATTGACTACAGCCCGAATTACCTGACGCCAAACCAGAATGCAGTGTCGGAAGAAATTATCAAGATTCAGGATACTGGTGTGCCAACTTATCAGCCGATTGCGGCGCAATTGTTGGACATCACAGACCCTGTTGATTACCAAGAGGCGTTGGATTCACTGAGCGGTGAGGGTGCTGTTCTGACCCAACAGGTTGCTTTTGCGGCAAACAATCGCTTTGTTGACACATCGCTCTCTTCTTCAACTGCGTTGCTGGATTGTCAGCGTAAGCCTTATAAGCAAGATCCAGAGGCGTGTAAGCGCGGATATCGCCAGTGGGTTGTGATTAATCGTAATAAGGTAGATCAAGAGGGCAATTTCAATGAGGCCTCTGGCCGCTTTGACAATCAACATTTATTTGCCGGCATTGAAAGCCTGATTACTGATAACACTCTTGTTGGCTTTGCCGCAGGCTATACCAACTCTGACTTTTCCGTGCCGAATCGTTGGACGAGCGGGTCTTCTAACCATTTCCACTCTGCGCTCTATGGTGTTGCTGCTGCTGATAATGGTCTTGGGGTGAAATTGCTGGCCTCAATTGGCCTTTCAACAAACGCGTATGAGCGTTATGCGATGGGCAATTTGGTGAATGGTGACTCTGAATCATTTAATTATGGTTTTAAGACCGAAGCGTTTTACCGTGGCCAGCTAGGTAATTGGAATTTGATTCCATTCATCGCTTATCAATCTGATAATTTGAACCAGTCAGCTCATAGTGAGGATGACATGTTGTGGGGTAACGACTACCAGCGCGAAAATGTGATGTCTCGTCCGGCATCCGCCGGTATAACAATTGAGCGGCCGGTGATTAGCGAAAACGGACAATTTATTCCGAAGCTTCGTTATACCTACCAGACTGAAACCGATTCGCGAGAGCGTTCTGTCACGGCAGCCTCGCTTGCTGCTCCTGGTTTTTACTGGACGGTGAATGGCGTTGAGCCTCCTAAAGATGAGCACCTTCTCGATTTGAGCATGAAGCTGGTGCTGGGGAAGCAGACGCATCTTGAGCTTCAGGCGTATCGCAATTGGTCTGATTTGTATGATTCGAAAGGCGGTAGTTTTAACTTTTATCGCAAGTTCTAGCCCGGGATTATTGCTGTTGCTGAGGTGACCTCTGTTAGTTTGACTTCGCCAATTAATGATTAAAATGGTTATTAGCTATGTTCAAAAAACTTACACCTCTTAAATATAGTGTTCATGCAAATCTAAGGCTACTGCCAATTACGGACTATGGCTTTGCTCGAAGTGAACTGATAGCACCCATTGTGATTGACGAGATTGCGGATGTGGCACGTGAATATCCTATCGTGTTTCCTAAAGGCGGTAAGTTGCCGGTTGTACTAATGGGCGTGAATAAGGACAACAATGCCTATGTGGGGGTAGATGGCCAATGGCTGGCTACTTATATACCGGCGCATATTCGTCATTATCCACTGGCTCTTGCTAATGTGTCAGATCAAGCCGCAAAAGGTAAGGTTGACGCAAAGAATGAGAGTCGCTTGCTTGTGCTAGTTGATGAAGAATCAGCAGTACTCAGTGAGGGTGAGGGTCAACCCCTTTTTACTCGGGATGGTAAGTTGGCGCACGCTAGCCAACAATTGGTTGGCTTAATGGAACAGGTCCAAAACCGCGTTGGCATTACTCAGCTGATGGTTCAGGCTATAAACGAAGCTGGCCTGCTGATGGAACGCAGTATCCGCATCAAGCACGAGGGCGAAGCAGAGCGAAATGTAGAGGGTGTGTGCTTAATTGATGAAGACGCACTCAATAAGCTGGACGATTTGGCATTTAACAAACTACGTAAAAGCGGCGCGCTGCCACTGGTTTATGCATCACTACTGTCGTGGGCCAACCTTCGCCACGGACCTATCGGTAAGCCGCAGCTGGTGCCGGAACTCGCAGTTGAAGATGAAGTAATCCGGTTCAATTGAAACATCATAGTCAAGATTATGACGGACTTGGATGTTAAGTCGTAGAACAAGAATACGTCTGCCATTGTGATGAATAAACTTTTGGAATTAGGATCTGCTCGCTTTGAGCCCGGTTATTGGCGGGGGCTACGCCAACCGGCGATGTTGGTTTCGCTGCGGCTGACAAGATTGGAGATTGGCGCCTCTGCCTTAAACAGGTTTGATGCCATCATGGACCAAGTTTGCCCCGTGCAAGATGAGGCCATTTTAACGCCCATACCTACATTGGTTGCCGATCATCCAGTCCTTGGCCGATTACTGCGGTTGACGCTCGCTATCCTGGCTAAGATGCAGATGCCAGTGATGGCCGGCGCGACAGCGATAAAGCCTGATGCTCAGGATAGTCATGACTGGGTTGTAGGGTTGCCCGCGATTTCAGAGAGCATTCGAGCGCCACAAGCTGCCTTTAGATTGGTGTGCTCGCTGATGAACGAACTGGCCGCAGGCAAAGATTTCAAACCTGATGCGCTAGTAGCTTATATGAATAAGCTTGCGAAGCAGTTTCGCCCTTTAGCACCAGGAGGTGTTAATACTCTGCGGTTTTTGCAAGCAGCACATGAGCTAGACATTCCTTGGCGCCATGTTGCGAATAATGTATATCAATTCGGCTGGGGCAGTCGTTCACGTTGGCTGGACAGCTCCTTCACTGATGAAACGTCGAAAATTAGCGCGAGCCTTGCGCGCGACAAAGTTGCATGTGCCATGGTATTGCGAGATGCGGGTTTACCGGTGCCTAAGCATCAGCTTGTTGCCACTGCCGAGCAAGCAGTCAAGGTGGCCGAGGCCTTGGGCTATCCCGTTGTTCTTAAGCCTGCAAATCTTGATGGAGGTGCAGGTGTTGTGGTCGGTCTGCGTGATGCCGAAGCAGTAGAGCGCGCCTTTGTTGACGTCGCAAAGTTGAGCAAGCGCATTTTGGTTGAGCAGTTTATTGAGGGTAATGATCACCGTGTAACTGTCGTCAAAGATGAGGTGTTGTCAGTGGTTGCGCGCCGGCCTCCTGGGGTAGTCGGTGATGGCATACACACCATTCGGGAACTCGTCGATCAAATAAATACCAAGCGCGCCAATCAGTCAGAGCCTCTTGAACCTTCTGTAGAACAAGGCGGAAAGCCGATTGCACTGGATGAGGAGTCATTAATTTGGCTGAGAAGTAAAGGTCTTGGCTTGGACAGCGTTGTTCCAATCGGGGTTTCTGTACGGCTGCGAGGAGCGGCCAACTGGAGCCACGGCGGCACAACTCAGGATGTGTCGCGACAGGCTCATCCGGATAATCTGGAATTAGCACTTCGTGCTGTTGCTGCGCTACGTCTTGACGTTGCGGGGCTTGATTTGCTGGTCCCGGATATCACGCGGTCGTGGCGTGAAACTGGGGGCGCAATTTGCGAGGTGAATGCCCAACCGCAGTTCACGGTCGCCACACGGCATCAACAAGTACTTGCACGACTGGTCTGCCAAAAGGGGCGTATCCCAGTCGTCGGTGTCATGCTGTCACGCGAAGGTAACAAGCGTCTGGAGTCGTTGGTGGGGCCGTTGGAGCGGGACGGTATAAGCCTGTATGTTGCCTCGACAGCTCTCGAATGCCATGAAGCATTGCGGCACGCTAATGTAGATGCCGTGATTTGGCAAATGGACGCATTACCATCACCTGCCGGCGGAATGCCCTTCGATCGTCTTAGCCTCGCCATATATGGGCAGGGGTTAAAGGCTCAATCTAACCCGCTGCTTTTAACGTCAATTGATTCATGGAGTTTAGATGAATCTGCAGATTCGAATAACCTCGCTGAGCGTTTGCGGGCATACCTGAAGGAAAGCAGCCTGTAGCTTCATAATGAGTTAAAAATGAAGTTCCTATCGCGAAAACAATGTTTGATAATTTTATGCAACCGAGCAGACAGCGCATGACAAAAACGTATCAGGCACATTTCGAACTGCGAGGCTCTGCATACGACAGGGCGATGAGGAAGTTTCCAGATGCACGGCAGGCCGAATTCCATCAATTGATTGAAGCGGCCGAGCTTGAGTCAGGCATGGTCGTTGCCGATGTTCCTGCCGGTGGTGGCTATCTTCAAGGCTATTTGCCAGCCGGCTGTCAATGGCTTGCTCATGAACCTTGTGCCAGCTTTACCAACCATGGCCAGCCGAGCGAGCAGGTTGTTCCACTACTGCCTTTGCCTTGGTCTGATGGTTGTATTGATGTCGCTCTCAGCTTGGCTGGAATTCATCATATTGATGACAAGCGCCCGCTGTTTCGAGAGTTCTATCGAGTAGTTAGATCCGGCGGTCGTTTGGTAGTATCAGATGTAGCCAGCGCTTCCGCTGTAGCGCATTTCCTCGATGGTTATGTTGGGGCTAACAACAGCACCGGCCACGAAGGTGTGTTTCTTGATGAGTGGACATTGTCCGAAATGACCCAGGCCGGCTGGACAATCGAGCGTGTCGAGACCAGTCATTTTCATTGGGTATTTGCCAATCGTGTGGATATGGCAGCGTTTTGTCATGAGTTGTTCGATCTGCGTGCATCAACCGAGGCTGATACTTTGCAAACAGTTGAGTGTACTTTGGGAGTGGATGATCTTCAGGCTGGCGGGGTTGGCATGCGTTGGTCCCTTATGACGATCGTCGCTCAGCGATCTTGAAGCTGTTTCCAGCCCTGTAATGGCTTTCGAGCATTTAAGTAGAGCTCTTATAGTAGGTCCGCAAGATGATGTTCAAGATTGATAGGATGTGATCGAAGCGTATTCCGATGAGGTTACGCGCTTCAATACTTTTAGGTGTGTGCGTGAAGAGTTCGATGCCTTCCTTTTTGCTAGTAGACCAAAGCTTCTTTAAGAAACTAAATTTTCACTATGCGACTTGCGGTTACTATAATCTGCAAGTAAGCAAGAACACGTGGTGTTATTTTGGTTGAAGTCTGTTTTTAAGCTTTGAAAAAAAGTGTTAGAACAATTTATGTCTAGTCGTTTCATCTATTTTTAATTTATGAGTTTCCAGGGAAGTAGTATGAAAAAAAATCGCGACAAATTCACGTTAAAAGAGCGCTTTAGCTACTTTTTTGATAACACATTATCCGCCGGTACTATAGCCATCATAGGTTGGCTTGCGTTGGCCTCTTTACTGATAGTTGTTGTCTCGGCAGTAATTATTACTGGCTTTAATCTCAAGCCACTTGAGGTCGAAGATATGACTTTTGCCGAAGCATTTTGGCAGAGCTTTATGCGCACTTTAGATCCTGGCACTGTGGCAGGTGATGAAGGTTGGAGCTTCCGAGTATTGTCTATTTTAGTCACTATTGGCGGCATTCTCATCTTGAGTACTTTGATTGGTACGCTTACGACTGGCCTAGAGGCTAAATTAGTGGAGTTACGAAAAGGCCGCTCTAAAATTATTGAACAAGATCACACCCTGATTTTAGGCTGGTCTTCCAAAATTTTTACCATTGTTTCCGAGTTAATTATTGCCAACGAAAATCAGAAATCACCACGCATTGTGGTAATGGCTGATAAAGACAAGGTATGGATGGAAGATCAATTGCGCATCCATATCAGTGATCATAAAAACACAAAGATTATCTGCCGAACCGGCTCATCACTTGATATGGGCGATTTAGATGTGGTGGATCCGCATAGCGCCCGCTCTATTATTATTTTATCGCCAAACAATGAACTGCCCGATATTAGTGTTATTAAAACGGTATTGGCCATTACTAAAAACCCTAGTCGCCGCGAGAAGTCTTATCACATTGTCGCTGAAATCACAGATCCAACTAACTTGGCGGCGGCGGACTTAGTTGGTCGAGATGACGCGACCTTTATTTACTCAGCGGATCTTATCGCTCAAGTTACGGCACAAGCTTGTAGGCAGTCTGGGTTGAGTGTGGTTTATACAGAGCTACTCGATTTTGCGGGTGACGAGATTTACTTTAAAGAAGAACCTGGACTTGTGGGTAAGACCTTTAAAGATGCAATATTTGCTTATGAGAAATCATCCATTATGGGATTCATTGACAGCTGCGGTAGGGTGCGAATTAACCCTACTATGGATACAGTGATAACACCTGGTAGCCAGTTAATTGCTATTACAGAGGATGACGACACTATTGTGATCTCGGGCTTAGCTGATTTTGATGTATCCGCCTCTGCCATTACCAACATTAGCCTTTCAGAGGCTGCCCCAGAGCGATCGCTTATTTTGGGTTGGAATGAGAAAGGAGCGGCTATTGTTCAGGAGTTAGATCAGTATGTACCTGTAGCCTCTGAATTACTAATTGTGGATAGTGATGAACACTTAAATGCTTTCGTATCAGAATTAGCTCAAGGGTTGGAAAACCAGCAGGTAAGAGTGATACACGGTGACACTAATGATCGCAGAGTGTTAGATTCTTTAGATGTTAACCGTTATGGCAATATTATTTTGCTTGGCGATACCCGTTTGGATGTTCAACAAGCTGATGCTAAAACCTTGATTACGTTGCTACATATACGCAATATCTCAGAGGAGACTGGCGTAGCGTTAAATGTTGTGAGTGAAATGTTCGATCAAAAGAACCGCCAGCTAGCTGAAGTGACTAAAGCCGATGATTTTATTGTGAGCGATAATCTAACTAGCCTGATGATGGCTCAGCTCTCCGAGAACGTGCAGCTAAAGCGGGTTTTTGACGAGCTGTTTGGTGCCGAGGGTTCGGAGATATACCTTAAACCGTCAGTTGAATACGTGGCTGTAGACACTGAGGTGAATTTTTACACCATACTCGAGGCTGCCGCGTCAAAGGGTCAAACGGCTATTGGGTATCGACGTGCGGAGCATGCCTATGCGGCAGACAAAATGTATGGTGTTGACTTGAACCCCAGAAAATCCGAAAAATTTGTTGTACGGCCAGATGACAAAGTGATTGTATTATCAGAGTCATAAAAGCTTTCAGTTAACTAGTATGTGAAATTGTAGTCTAGGCCTCTGTCAGTACTCAAGGGTACGATAAGAGCAAAAATTTAACCGGATACTGAACTGATCCTATGCGATAGGTACAACACGAAAGATAGAACGATATTTTTTGCTTGTGCAAAATTAATCCAGTGTTAATCAGACAATAACCAAGACAAGTGTTCGTTAAGTGAGCCTTCAATAAAGCTCGCTGTAAACGTTCCATGAGTTTGCGAATCAATCCAAGAAACTTCGCTTTTGAAGTTGCATGCTCGATACGCAGCTTCTATTTTCAAATCAGTTGGGTCTGACCTTGAAAGGATAGAGCGTATGTTATTGATTGGATAATCTTCAATTATTGTCGCGATGCTTGGGTTATCCCCCAATTTTACAATTCCTGAAAAATTTAAAACGCGCTCAAAACCCAGGATAGGCGCATACAATGAGGCTGTGTAGCCCCCTAGAGAGGTACCAAGGGCATACAGTTTGGTAAACCCAAAATGTGAGCAAACCTGCTTGATAAGAGAGGCGCTAGATTCTATGCCAGTTCCGAGAAATCCTTGGCTAGGATCTTGATTTGGTCGGTTGCCAATGTACAGGATCGCGATGCCAAGCGTTCCGAGAATATGATGAGCAATACTTCTTGGCATGTTGAATGAGTTAAGTTTGGTCGGAAAACACAGTAAAAGTTGTTCTGGTTTTTTTTGGGTTTCGGGTATCCATAGATAGACTTCAGGATTGAGCTGATGAAAGATCAGTTCATCGCGAGCCATGAGGGTTATGTCTACTTTTGGTACCAACGCTCGGTATTGCGGTGTCAAAAGGGCTGAAAAATGCTGAAAGTGATGCTGAAAACGGCGAAAAGAGACACCTGGAGCTAGTCCTAGAAGAAAATACGAAGCCTTTAAGAGATCTTTTCTACTACATTGTTTGCCCTGATCAAGCGACGCAAGTGTTGAGAGAACATGCTGTGCTTCGTTCGATAAGCAGGGCTGATCAAAAGGCTTAGACCTTTGTCGCCATAACTCAAAAAAGGTGATAAGGCCTGGAAATAATTTTTTAAGCTCCCAAATAGAGAAGGTGGGTTTGCTGAAAGGACGACTCGATATCCCATAATGTAAAAGAGAGCCATCAGAATTCATGCCGATAAGGTGGTGCTCAGAAGACATTGATTTGATATTTTTTAACCCAAACTTATAAAAAAACCAGGCGCTAAAGCCTGGTTTTTACTAAGTGTAGTCACTATGCCAGAATTAAAAGTATAAGCCAGGTATTACAGAAGCGCTGTGAGTTTGAATAGGATCGAGGTTTACGCCCATGCGATCTCTATTTTTCAACGATTCACTACCAAAATTAACCTTCACGCCAACCATGTAAACATTTTCAGAAAGGTCAAGGCCCTCAAAGTCAGAATTGTGTCTTGAGTAGTTTGCAAAAAGGCTAAGCGGATTGTTCTGTAGTCTATATTCTACACCCAAGGAGTAGGTTGATGTTTTTGCATCAAAAGGCATGCTGTACATCTCATCATAACTTTCTCGAGCAAGGCCAGCATCAATGCGAAGGTTGTCATTGGCAAAATAGCGTAAATCCAACGAAGCAATTTTTGACTCAGTATTTAAAGATGCATCGAAGAAATCACCCTCGATTTTATGTTTACCAATCATACCGCTGATGGTCGCATCACCAAGAAAAGCCATTCCTTCAACACCGTAGAAGTGCTCTTTGTCCATAGACCTGTCTATACTAGCATCAAGCCAAAAATCTGCTGATGGGTCACCAAAGTTAACATCTAGATTATTAAAACGCTTCTGATAAAAGCCCCCAATCTGGAAGGTTTCGGTGCGATAGAAAAGATGACCAGCGATATCAAGTGCATCAGAATCGACATTAACATCCGCAAACTGCATACCTTGGTTACTATTAACTACGTCGATTTGTCCACCCAACCCATTCAAAGCAGTATATCCAGTACTAAGGCGGAATACAGTAGGCTTATCTGCCTCGGCGTCGAGAAGGCGATTTTCATCAAGGTCTGAAGATCCAACTGCCGCAGATAAAAATGTGTCAAACTGACCAGGAGTTTGACTCTCAGCAAATGCACCGTTATTAAACGAAAGTAAAATTGCCGATGCTATAGCAGACTTAAGAAATGTATTTTGCTTCATGATGAGATGCTCTAGGTGAGTGGGCTTAAAGATCTTTTTCATTTTCACGGGTTTTTAACTAATTGTAAAGTTTTCAGTGCCACGTTCAATAATTGTTTGAAGATGTTTTTACCTGCAGCTCTGACACAACTAGTCAAATTAAAACCTTAATTAAATAAGGATTTTTGGTCCTATAAAATTGTATTGCCTGATTAAGTCAATCTAAATGCTAATAATTGTAAGGTACTATAGCTATGAAGCCGAAGAGAATTAGTTTTTGCTACAACATGTAGGAACCGGCGTTGGCAGCCAGTGCAGACACTGTTAAAGCATTTCAATCTAAAGGGTGGTTGTAATAGCACTGAGACCTAGATCAGATGTCATCTAACAAGAGTGTTTATAACACTAAGCGGTATATCTTTTTTCAGCCATATTCCTAGATAGACTTTAAGGGCGAATCGCTACTCAGGCCGGGTTGGCGACCTAAAATACACTTATTTTGGATGGTGCTAGAATATAATCATGATTTTTTTTGAAATCTTAGAATAAATAAAGTCTTTTTCTTTATTTACATCTTCCAGCTGAATAATTGAATTTTGTATGATGTTGGTTTGTCTTGGGGTTGACTGATCCGATGATGGGCTTATTTTTTCTGTAGGAATGAGTAGTTCTGATATTTTTGAATTTGATGCCCGGGATAGAGCTTAATACATTATAAAAATAGCTAGGGTTGCTTGCCAGTTTTTCTAGACTCAATAAAATTAATTTATCATCCATCTGCTTCCAATTCAGTCAAGCATAATAATACTGATTTATATATTCAATTGGAGTTGAGAAAATATATTGGGGTCCTGAGGGGTTGCATGATGTGTCACTGAGGATAAATTCATTTCGAATGAACATGGCAAATGAACCATGAGTTGGCATACGTAAGTATCGATTAAATTTGTATAAACTATATAAAAGTGAAAGTGGTTCTTTAACAGTTAATATGGTTTTGTTTTGTGGACACCAGTGTGCTCCTTTGTGCATGATGGTTGGAGGTGGGGCATGTTTCTACCAGTACTTATTAAAAAACTTGGCAGTTAGTGTTATTTATGAGGAGAAACTTAGTTAGATTCGTACCAGATCTTGGCGGCCCAACAACGCTGATTTCTATAGTATCCATGTGATTTTAAAAATTTTACTTGATGGATGTAGTTATATAACTACAACCAGGAGGCTGTTGAATAGTGCGCAGCAAACGCAATATCTGTTACCTTGTCGTGCAAGTAAGGCTTCATGCCGGATCTAATTAAAGAATTGTAGCTCTTTCCAAAGTAAAGATACACGAGCGGTTCATATTTTTTCCATTGTGTATCTAAGGGATGAAAGAATGCGGGCGGCATCGCAATTACTCGATCACAAATACCGGTTCTGGTATGTGATAAGAAGGCATCATGAAATGAGTGATAAGTTGTAAGAATGGCTCTTGCCGCCTTTAATTGCATATCAGTTGGCCGCGCTATGAATTTAGAACTAAAACTAATTGATTTCTCGTCAAACTGTTCGATCTTTGCGCGGGATAGTTTTAAATATTCTTTAAGAATAGGGTGCCCTGGTATTGATCCAAAAATCGAGGTACAAACAGATATGGGAGAGCGTGATACTCCTTTATTTAGCATATACAAGCCAGGTGTTGTGCGTATTGTTGTATAGAAGTCAAAAAAGAAGTTAAAAATATCGAATGGCTTAAAGCATTCATAATCGATATCGACATAAAGGCCTCCATACTTATTAACTATCTCAGCCCTAAGGAGGTCGCCCTTTTGGCCTATACAATCAGAATTTTCAAATAAATCCTTAGTAGAAAAATCAAATTCTTCAACTTCTTTATCAGTCCATAGCTTATAATCCCAGAGGGGATGCATTTCTTGCCAAGTTTGGGATAATGCAGAATATTTTTTAGGTAACTTGGATCCAATCCAAATCTGATGAATTTTCTTTGGAATTCGAATCTCATTTGATTCGAATAAAGTATAATTATATATTTCGTTGTAGAGTTGTCGAAGCCTATCAACATCAGATGCATTTTTTTTAGTGAGTAGTTTTCCGACTATTCCATCTAAATTGATGGATTCGTCAAAATTTATATATAATTCATCTAAACTTAAGCTCATGTCGCAGTTATTTTTCTTGCGTCTACCCTAGAATTTGCGCCATTAGCTCACCAAGTGTTGTATCAGAGCGAAGATTGTCAATATCGAGCTCAATTCCATAGGTTTCTTCAAGCTCTACAACCAGCGTGACAATTTCGAGTGAATCCCAACCAAGCTGCACGATGGTTTGCTTTTCCGCCTCCTCAACCGGGCCGTTCAGTCGACATGTTTTTTGTACGAGTTGACGGACCAGTTCTTGTGTTGGTTTATTATCATTCATATTAATACCTCAGTGGATTTCTTTTGGAACGAGGATGAAGTCGCGAACAAATTTAATATTTGTTTGTTGGGGTAATGTTTCAGGATGTTTATGCAACGCAGTTATGAAAGCGTTTGTAATCTCCAGAGTAATTTTTCTTCCGGAGCAAAGGTGAACACCCGCACCAAATTCCATTGCCTGGCTAGCCTTTATTGGGCATTGTTCGCTGAGTAGCTTATTGTTAATGATGAATGGAGCAATGTGGAGCGCTTGCCCTTTTTTGAATTCTATGTCGCACAATATTA
>Ga0181607_10002696_pt1 | contig 15652 bp, 10 predicted proteins | sample 041ome_9_FD_132420 | JGI IMG/M metagenome (GOLD analysis project Ga0181607, IMG submission 132420) | Coastal salt marsh microbial communities from the Groves Creek Marsh, Skidaway Island, Georgia - 041413US metaG (megahit assembly) | ecosystem: Environmental > Aquatic > Marine > Intertidal zone...
GATCCTATGATTTTTGAATTAAAATTTCCGAATGACGATATTAAAGGTAGAGTAGTACCATTATAATAAAAAACCATGGCAGTATATAAAATATTCCCTACAAAAGACACTACACTATATGAGCAGTTCCCTTCTATGAATACTGGTTTAGACCAGATTCTTGAGGCTTCATCTTATTATAGTAATGGTAGTCGATATAAGAGTAGGTATTTGATTCAATTTGCAACCGAAGACATACAAAATGTAATAGACACTAAAGTGACTAACTCTTTTGATGTCTTTCTAAGAAATTTTAATGCATCAACCTCAGGTTTATCTCTAGATACTGATTTGTATTTTTATACAGTTTCAGGTAGTTGGGGGATGGGCTCAGGTTATTACGGAAATTCTCAAGTAACTGAAAATGGTGCAAGCTGGGTATGGAAAGATGTTTCAGGGTCTGTAGAATGGGAAACGGCTGGTGGTGATTTTAACCCAACACCTGTATATTCTCAATCATTTGCTTATGGCTCTACTTTAGATGTAAATGTCAATGTAAAAACTACTATTGAAACTTGGTATAGTGGATCAGTACCCAATAATGGGTTTATAGTAAAATTATCGGATGCTGTTGAAGGTTCAAATAATACAAATATTCAACCTAAATTTAAAAACTTCTCAATTGATACTAATACTATCTACCCACCATATTTAGAATTTAAGTGGGATGATTATAACTTTAATACAGGATCTTCAACAAGTACTATATTAGACACTCCAGAATCTTTTGTTTCAATTTATAATAATGCGGGTGAATATTATTCTGACAGCACCCCACGCTTTAGGTTAGCTGCCGTGCGTAAATACCCTGATAGACAGTTTATAACCGCATCATACTATACTGATAACAATTATCTTCCTGAATCTCAATCATTATATGCTATTAAAGATAGCTCAACGAATGAATTTGTAGTTGATTTTGATCCTACTTACACTCGTATTAGTGCTGATTCAACTTCAAGTTATTTTGATGTTCATATGAATGGGTTAGAACCTGAAAGATACTACACAGTCCTAATCAAAACTGTGATTGGGGGAGTAACTAAAGTATGGGATGAGGATATCATGTTTAAAGTTAATAAAGGATAATGGAAAAAATTAATTTAAGTAGACAAGTCTTTGATAAGAAAAAATTTAATGAAACCGTTGATACCACCTTCTCACAATTAGGAGCTCAACCAATTGATCCAAGTTTTTTTGATATTAACTTGGCTACACAAGAAGATTTTTGGACATTATATGACAAGTTTTTCTTTGAAATTCCTAAAGAAGGTGATACAAATTCTCATACTTATTTAGTACAAGAAAGCTCTAATTATTTAGGATCACAAATCGTAAATGAGGAGATACAAGCATTGATTGGGGAAATTTCGGACTTAAGAGAAGAAAATTTAGAATTATTAAAACAAAACACTGAATTAGTTAAACAACAATATTCACCCACAGATTTGAAATCAAAAGTTTCTACCTTCACATTACAGGGTTAAAAATTTAGTTACAAAATATTTATAAATAAAAATAGATGGCATCCGAAGTTAAAGCGTCTTTAATCCCAATAAATCCTGATTCTCTATTCCTTGATGGGTTTGAGCTCACAGATCAATCCATTATCCCAAATGAGAATGTTATATCTGCTTTTGTCCCTAATGAGGATAAAGTAGAATATTGGGTTTATGATTTAAACCTTAGCTTAATTGACGGGTTATACAATTTTACAGATTATAGTTTAGTTCAAAACCCCACACCAAGTGAGGATAATGACACATCTACTATAGAATTATCTCCAGTAGAAGATGCTTCTAATTTAGGATATGATACAGGTAAACTTTATTCAGTTTACAATTTCCTAAGATATCATTTATCGTCTTCACCTGAAAACAGGTATTTCCTTTCCGAAATTTCACCAGATAGAACTGAAATTAGATTACAATCTAATACTCTTGATGAAGAAGAAATTAGAAATTCATTTAATAAACTTATATCTGAATTAAACTCTTCAGAATATTTTGATGAGTTTTATATCACTTTTGGTAGGGGAGACTTTAATATAGGTGTAAATCTAAAATTAGATCAAACAGATAAACTTTCTGTTTTAATCAAATTGTATGATGCTTTACCCCCAGAATACTCCCTTAAAGATGAATTATATGTAGTTACCAAAGTAGCTGAATCTGTAGGATACCAAATAGAATACCCAGATATTGTTGATTTACCTTCAACAGTAAATTTTCTTAAAGGCCCTAATACTAATTTAGATATTAAAGATTTTGTTAACAACTCAACAGAGTTAAAATCTAAAAATGAATTATTAAATACAAATTCTTCATCTTCTAAAGATAACTTAGCAAATGTCTTAAATCAAACAGGTGTAAAAATAACACCTAACTATTCATATGATACATTCAATGAGTTTGTTAATTTCTCTTCTGCAAAGAAAAGAATAGAAAACTTTGTTGAAAAGGTAGAACAAATCCAATCATATGAATCTGATATAGAAATATTAAATGATGTTGTAGGTCCTACTTCTGAATCTTTTGAAATATCCTCAAGTATAGCATCGGCTTATACTAACATTGAAAATATTGTTAAAAACTTTGATGGGTACGAATACTTTTTATACTACACTACAGGATCATCATCTTACCCTAAAACTGGATCAGCATTTCCTTATACACTTCTCCCAACCACAGATTCAACAGTAACTCAATGGTTAGGTAGTGATGATGAAAATTCTCAAAACTATGGTGGTATTTTATTATCTGCATCATTTTATGATAATAGAAACCAAAATTATTTATACTACACAATCCCAGAATTTATTAGGGAAAATGATAACAACAGTCAATATGTTGAATTTTCCAATATGGTGGGTCAGCATTTTGATGAGATTTGGCTTTATACTAAAGCTGTATCTGAAAAAAATAATACAACCAGTAATTTAGATGATGGTATTCCTTTAAAACTAGCCGATGATGCTATTGCTTCTTTGGGGTATAAAGGGTTTGGTAACAACTATAATAATCAAGATAACTTTATAGGTTTAACAGGTGAGGATAGTGGTTCATATGTTCCCCCAACTGGGAGTGAATTAATAACCAATTACATAGCTGTTAATGGTGGACAAATTGTTAATTATTGGTCTGATTTTTATTCCGATCAATTTTATGTTCAGTCTCTAGAAGACCCAGGTTACCCATATGCTATAGATAAGGTAAGTAAAGAAATATTCAAACGTCTTTACCACAATATGTCTTTTCTTGTTAAGAAGAAAGGTACAATTTCTGGTTTAAGACAACTTATCAACATTTGGGGTATTCCAAACACCATTCTTCGTATTAACGAGTTTGGAGGTAAAAATAAAGATAATTCTGATGATTATGATTTATGGTATAACAGATACAGTTATGCATTTTCACCAATCACAACTCAAAACTTCCCAAGTGCTTCAGTAGTATTCCCTTGGATGCCTCTAGAACGAAACAGAATTGTAGATAGTGAGTATATTGTTCCTGATAGTTTCCAATTTAGATTTAAAACAACAGGACTTCCATCTTCATCATTTGCTGGGGAGTTTTATACCCAATCGTTAGCCGTTAAAAAATCCGATGGCAATGATACATCTTCAGATTTTGATTTTGGTATTGGTCTATTCTACACAGAACCAACCCCAGGAGCATATTTAGGTGCACCTACCAGTGAATACGAAGATTGGGGTACTATGAGATTTTATATCTCAGGGGCAGCCGCAGATGGCGGAGTTGCCGTGTCTGACGACATATATTTACCGTTTTACGATAAGGGGTGGTGGAGCGTTATGCTGCAAAGAGACACGCACGTATCTGCGAGTGACAACAGCAATGCTACAACTTATACTTTATATGTAAAAAATAAAACATACAATGGTTGGGATGGTAATTCAATAGGATTTGAAGGATCTGCAAGTATTGTATCTAATGTTTCATCTTCAATTAATGAAGCTTGGAATAAGTTTGGTACCGGATCAGCAGATGGAATTTACTTAGGAGGGTTTATCTCGGGTTCTAATGTTGGGGGAGTTATATTAAATGAACCTGGAAAAATGATCTCAGGCTCTTTACAAGAATTTAGATACTACAGCCAACCTTTACCCGAAACTAAATTTAATGACTTTGTAATGAACCCCGAATCAATCGAGGGTATAAACATTACAGGTTCCTTAAGTTCATTTGATATTGTAAACTTTAGAGCACCACTAGGAAATGAGATGGAAAGTATGTTTACTTCTTCCCAAACAGCTTCCTATGTAGAACCTATGACATCACTACACCCAGCAATTACGGGTAGTGCTGATATATTAACTACAAGTTCTTTTGTTAACCCAGATGGAGATGTTACTTCAAGTATTTACAATGTTATATACTATGATAACACTTCAACCAGAACTTACAGCAAAACAAATACAGAAGTTTATTTCTTAGATCAACCAGCAATGGGGATAAGAAATAGAGTTAGTAATAAAATTCAATCCGCAGATGGTTTAGCTTACGGGAATACTTTATCATACCTAACCAGTATAGAACAAGATTACCAGATTAGTAGAAGCTATACTGAAGATGTTAATAGTTTAGAAGTTGCTTTCTCTCCACAAGAAGAAATAAACGACGATATTATAGCCACATACGGTTATGGGGTGGTAGCTGATGCATTAGCTGATCCAAGATTTATATCAGAATCATCAGATCATTACCCTCAATTAAGAAAAACAGCTGAAGACTATTTCCAAAAATATACTAAAGGAAATATTTACGATTATTTAAGATTAATTAAATACTTCGATAATTCAATCTTTAAAGCTATTAAAAATTACGTTCCTGCACGAACCAACGTCAACACAGGTATTGTAATTAAACAACACTTATTAGAAAGAAATAGATACCCACAACCTAAACTTTCAGAAGTAACAACTATTGCTCGTTATGCTTCAGGTTCAGGTGCTAATATTACATACAATAACCCAATTAATTATGAAAATCTTGAATTAACTTCAAGTCTTTCAATTGGTAGTGTAGAAGGTGGCGCAGGTGGGTCTGTTAACAAATATAACACACCTGCAGGTCTCTTAAGACTACAGGATAATAATGTTTCAAGTACTTACACCTTAACATCAGGGAGTGCTATTACAGCATTCACCCACCCAGATTATAGTTTTATTGATTCAAGAACTGAATTTTTAGAAGTATCATCTTCAGTAGTAGGTGCGGGTTATGGTTTCCCAAATCCAACCGATGGGGTATTTACAAACATTACTGACTACGATTTTACAGGAGATGTTCAGTTTTCTATATACAACCAACCAGGTTCAGATGCTAATATTACAATTAGCATTACAGAAATCAGTACAGGGGTAGTTACTTCATTAACTGAAGTATTTCCTCAAAACGCTACAACATATGCTCGAGGTGGGGTATTTAATAACTTTACATTTAAAGCTAATACATCTTATTACATTACCTTAACATCAGATACTACAGTAACAGTTAGAAGATTGCAATTTGGGTTTGAAAACAATCCTAAAGCATTTTGGACTGGTCAAGTATATGATAATTTTAATACAACAGTTGTAGGATTATTAACAGATCAGGATCAAAGAGAAGAAGAATTTTTTAATGGCGAATATAGTGGTAGTACTTTAACAGCAACTACTCAATCATTATTTAACAACCCATTCCTAGAATTATCTACCACAGAAACAGCATACAGTGCTAGTGTATATTTAACAGGAATGAGTAATTATAACAGGGGGGGTTCAAACCCTATCATAGATCTCAAGATAGGTGCCCCATCTGAAGCTACTGTGAAGTCTTACGTACAAACCACCATGTCAAACCCTACAGCCTCTGTTGTATGGATTACATCTTCAACAGACCCCGGAGAATATCTTGTTACAGCAATAGCTATGGCTGCTGAGGATGGTACTGGAAACACATTTGGTGGTCTTCTAAATTCTAACATCCACCCTGCTATACCAAAACTTGGAACAACTCTTACCCCAGACTCAAATTATTCTAATTACTATTGGAGTGATAACCTTTCAAGAGCATCAATTCCTTATTTCATATTTGAACTCCCAGACAACGACGATGGGTATAGACAAGATCCAAATAGTGAAAACCTTTCAACTAAGTTTGTAACTTCATTCGGGTTAGCTATCGACAAAACAGTTCCAAAACCTGGTGATGAGGTATTAAACTTTAGCAGTACTCCAACTCGAGTATGGGTGTTTGATACCAGTAATAATGATAGATCTAGAAAAATAGTAATGGGGGGAACTACAAACCCACTAACTGCTTCAGTTTATAATAATAGTTTTGGTATTAAATATATACCTTCAAACCTAGTAGTTAGTGAATCTTTTTCAAATACGAATGTTCCAACCCCTAGTGCTGGGCAGATAAATATGTCATTTGTTAGAAGTACATATTATGCAACTTCTAGTGATGGTTTAGAATATTTAACACCTGCATTTTTAAGGATACATGATGAAGATAATGGTGGAAATGATAACCTTCCATCATTTAACTTAGGTGCAGAACTCAAATTTCCATTAACCATTACAGGTAGTTTAAGAGTTGATGGAACCGGAGTTGCTACAAACATTGTTGACACCTCTTTACTAACTAAAGTTTCAGGCTATCAAGCAACCCCAGTTAATAACTTTACATTTATCTCCCAAGATTTAGGGAATGTTGTAACTGGAAGACCTAATAGTATTGTAGGCGATAATGATACAAGTTTAGTATTATTTGATCCATTTGTAGATCCTACATCAACAATTTCATTTGAAAGTTCAGACTATTTTGCTACTATTAACAACTACAATGATAACCGAAGTAATTCATTTATTATGAATGTCGAGTACGAAGATGGTATTCAAACCCCTTCTAACTTATCATTAATTAAAAGTAGAACAGCCGAAAAAACACAAACCCCTGATAGTAACTATACTTCAAACCGTGTTATTAACCCTAGATATAATGGTGTTAGATTGCAAAGTGTAACTTATAACAACTACACCCCACCAACCTCTAGTGTAGAGTTCTTTGGAGGAGATACTGGATCTTGGGATGGTGATGTCTCATATGGTAAAAGATCAGCAATTGATAAAAATCCTATCTACTTTGCTCATTTTAAAACTTCACAAACTCAACCCTTATTATTCGGTACTATGGAATTTACTATAGATGAGTTAATTCAAGTCCCATTTGAGGATATTAAAGGTAAGCCTATTGAACCCGTTTCACTTAAAATAGAGGGAGATAATTCTTACTTATCTGAAATAGTATCAACATTTGAGAAAAATAGATCATTATCTATAGCTTATAGAAATAATACCTATAAAGGAGTTAATTATAAATCTCTCAAAACAGGCCAATTTAACATACAAAACCCAGGTTCGGAATATATTTTAGGTTCTACTAACCAAATAAGTGAAACTCAAACCTCATTAACAGCATCTTATAATAGATTTAGTGATGAAACATTAACAATGACTTCCTCAGTTTCAGATATTTTGATGACAACAGGTAGTGGTTGTTTATTTTTAAGTGGGTCCGAAACCCCAGGAGCATATATTTACTTTACCAATGAAAATACCTATACTTCAGGTACTCCTCCATATATGGCTCTTGGTGGTCCTTACCTATCAGTACTACACACATATAATTACTGTTTAAAAAATAACATATATTATGATGGGGAGGGTGTATTACCATTCTACCCTGGGGTTAGTAAAGGTATTAATAGCAGAAATGATCAAAATTACTTTAGACTTAACCCATCTTCATCTAATTTAGGAAATTATTCTAACCTTGAAGAACCATTTTTAATTGAAAGGGGAGATGAAATCCGTGCAACCTATTCAAAAACAACAGTAAACCCTTTGACCACTTCAGCATCTGTAGAATACTTTACTCAAGATTTTACTGTAGAAGGTGTTGAAATACAAACTTATCTTGGGACAGATGCAGGTCAACCTGCAAATGACTACCAATTAGGTACTAATGAATTTAGCACCGCCCCGGGATATGCATCAGTTCAAGTTTGGAATAAAATATTAGTTACTCCTGATCCTTCTACATTAACTAATACTATAGATGGTGGTCATATTTATTCCTATACACACCGTAAAAGGAGAAATGCTGATGATAAAATGATGGTATTTTCAAACCCACCATCAGGTTCAAATGGTGCTCAAACCATTTCCAAAGACGGGTTCTTAATACCAAATGACCTTACACCTACACAAAAGAAAAACGTTGCAACATTAATAAACCAATTAAAACTTAAAAATGCTTTTGATGATAACGCATCAGGTGAAATAACTCCTAGTATTTAATAGGTAAATTTGGAGCAGGAATCAAAGAAACATATATTTATAAATAAAATACATCAAACATGGGATATTTAAATAATCAAGTAGTAACAATTGATGCAATTCTTACCAAAAAAGGTAGAGAATTGTTGGCTAAAGGTGATGGTACTTTCAATATTACCCAATTTGCTTTATCTGATGATGAGATCGATTACACAATGTATAATCCATCTCACCCTTCAGGTTCAGCTTATTATGGAGAAGCCATAGAAAACATGCCTTTGTTAGAAGCATTTCCTGATGAAACCCAAATCATGAAATATAAATTAGCTACTTTACCTCGTGGTACAGCTAAAATGCCTATTATTTCTTTAGGTTTACAAAGTGTAGTACTTAAACAAACCGCAGCTACTCAGATTTCTCCTCAAACTCTAAACTATTTAGATAACAACAGAACTTCTGAACCATCAGGTTACAACTTTACTATTTCCGATGTAAGATTGATGAGTGCTTTTACCGCAACGGGTATTGATACTCCTCAAGCACAAGCTTTAAATAACGCAGATATTACAGTTACAAATGGTACTAACACATCAAAAACAGCAATCGGTACAACATTGTCCCTGAGAGCAACTGGTGTTAATACATTATTTGGTTCACAAACTGCTCTTTATGCTACTTTAAATGTAGTTGGTAGAGATAGTGGAGCAAGAATTCAAGTGCCAATTATTGTTAACAAAACGACCACCTAATAAAAAAATATAAACATGGGATTTAAAAGATTCGATCCAGAAGATTTAATAGTAAGTAATGACGCCGTTACTTCAGCAGCATGGAGTAACAACACCCCAACATTAACATCATTTTATACTTCTTCAGTACAAGTTGTAGGTAATGTGGGGCAATTTTATTACTCTATTTACCAAACAGGCTCAACCGAAACATCAGCAGCAGTTCAATTTGATTTAGCATACTGTGATATTGACGGGAGTGGTAGTACCTTTTACAATGCCCTTGTAACCGGTTCTTCTCCAACAAGAACAAATTATGGTCAATATCGCACTTTGGTTTTAGGTGATGAGAATGCTTCATTTGTTTTTGGAAATCAATCATCATCTTATTTCTATGCTATTAACGTAGAAAGATCTCGTTTTAAAGAATCACTATTGCCTGGAACTATGACACTCAACCTTTCGAGTTCTGCAGGTAGACTTTCTTTAACAGATGATAGTTCACTCAACAATGCTGCTGTATTTACAGATGCTGGTAGAGTTTATAATTTAGTTTCTGGTTCTGCAGGTACTATTAATACTAGTTTATCCACTTTAGGATGGACAGCAGGTTCAGGCTCATATGGTTGGTTCCTCCCAGATGTTGGTATTTTATTACTAAATGGAGAAGCATTAGATGGTAGTTTTGCAAGTGGGGGTATTAATTTAGGTACTTCAAGAGGATTTGATACAGCATCAATGAATCAAGAATTAATATTTGATGCCTTAAATGAAGCAGGAGGTAATAACTTTGGATTTACTTTAAATTCTAAAGAAACCTTATCTTCAGATTATATCTTCGTAAGAGCAAGAAATAGTGAGTTCAACTATTCAGAAAATCCAGCATTTATCTCAGGCTCAACTGGTGAGGTGTTATTCGATTCATTTATTGATGATCCTAAAACATATATCACTACAGTAGGTTTATATAATGATAATAGCGAATTGTTAGCAGTAGCTAAATTATCAAGACCATTGTTGAAAGATTTCACCAAAGAGTTACTCGTAAGGGTAAAACTAGACTTTTAAAATGAATGAGCGCATTCAAACAATTTACAACCAAGGATGTTACTATAACACCATTTGATGCTAATAAAGGATTTTCTTTTATAGGTACGGCAATGACTGCCTCGGATGTTGGGATTGAAGTATATGCGGGTCAAAATTCAAACACTGATCTTTTTATTTCTTCATCTGCAACACCAACGGGGTTTGTTTATATCCAAAACACAACTGGAGTTTATAACAGTGTTAAGCAGTTATATTATACTAACTATTTAACCTCAAGTACAGGTGATCTCGCAGTCACCGCTAGTATAGTACCTGGGGTTACTCGTGAAGATGATAGACTTATAGGGCAGATTAATGCTCCAAGATTCGAAAATTATTTACAAACATCATTAACTCAATCTAGAGCATTCCCTACAGGATCAGGATCTGATGGAGATGTTTCAGTCATCTCAATCCCTGCAAAATTGTTTGGGGAAAATATTGTACCCTCTACATTCGAAACAGAATACACTTCTTCAGGTGGTTTAGGGTTTAAAGTTGAAGATGATGGTGAAGGTAATCTTATTATTACTTCCATAACTGGATCCTCAGGATATGGTTCTGGTCTTTACGGCTCAGCTATTTATGGTAGTGAGGGAGGTAATATTGGTCAAGTAGTAGGTCAAATTTTCTATTCTCACGGGATAGTAGTATTTACAACAAGTTCAATGGCTGCTTTAGGAGCAGAAATGAGTTCATCTCTAAGCAACTTAGACAATTTAAAAATAAATTTTTCATCTTCAATTAGAATATACGAAAACCAATACAGGTGTACTATAAATGAAAATGAATTTCAATATTCTCAAAACCCAACACTACTATCAGGAAGTACAGATGAGGTATATTATGACTTTGTAACAGGTTCTAATTTTACCCCATACATTACAGCTGTAGGTCTCTACAATGTAAATCATGAGTTAATAGCCGTTGGTAAATTATCAAGCCCAACACCAATCTCACAATTTACAGATACTACCATTGTAGTAGGGTTTGATACTTAAAAAAGAAACTATGGAATGGAATTATAAAGGTGAAATTATGGAAGATCTCTCTTCCTTTCCCGAAAACACATTTGGATTTGTTTATAAAATTAAACATTTACCAACTCAAAAAATGTACATAGGTAAAAAAGTACTTCACCACCAACGTAAAACAAAGTTAACAAAAAAAGATTTAGCATTATATGAAGGTCAACCTGGAAGAAAACCCAAATATAAGGTAATCAAAAAAGAATCTGATTGGAAAACATATTACGGTTCAAATAAATCATTATTAGAATTATTAAAAACTGAACCTATAGAAAATTTTGAAAGAGATATTATTACTCTTTCCCCAAATAAAAAGTTATTAACATATTACGAAACAAAATGGTTATTCGTATATCAAGCCTTAGAAAAACCCGAAGAATTTTTTAACGATAACATTCTCGGTAAGTTCTTCACTTCAGACTTTGATATGTGAAACTAGTTTCGTACATTGTGATTTATGATAAATGAACTATTAGTAAATTTAGTAGATTCTGTACTAGGGGCAGGTAAGAGAACAGCAAGGGGAAATAAATCCTATAACTGTCCTTATTGCAACCATCATAAGCCTAAGTTAGAAATTAACTTTTCCCAAAATAAAAAAGGATACAACCCGTGGCATTGTTGGGTGTGTAATGAGAAAGGTAGTCGTATTTCAACTTTATTTAAAAAAGCAAAAGTATCTTCTGATAGATTTGATGAATTGAAGAAATTGATAGGAGATGAAGTTGAGTATAAGAAAACAGCAACTCAAGATGACCTTAAGCTCCCCGAAGAATTTAAACTATTATTAGGCTCTTCTGATATTATTGCTCGCCACGCACTTTCCTACTTAAAAAATAGAGGCATCACAAGTGAAGACATTGAAAAGTATAGTATCGGATATTGTGAATCTGGTAGATATGCTAAAATGGTTATAATCCCGTCTTACGATGAATCCGGAAAACTAAATTACTTTACAGGACGTTCATTTGAAAAAGAACCATTTATCAAATATCGAAACCCAGAATCATCACGTGATATCATACCATTTGGTTTGTTTATTAACTGGGATATACCGTTGATACTGTGCGAAGGACCATTTGACGCCATAGCCATTAAAAGGAATGCTATCCCGCTTTTAGGCAAGAATATACAACAAAATTTAATGAAAAAAATCGTCGCTTCTAAAGTTGAAAAAATCTATATAGCTTTAGATACAGACGCTCAAAAGCAAGCTCTTAAGTTTGCTGAATATTTTATGAATCAAGGTAAAGAGGTCTATTTTATGGATCTAAATGGGAAAGACCCAAGTGAAATGGGATTTAACAATTTCACTAAATTAATCCAAAATACATTCCCCATTGATCAGTATGGTTTAATGAGAAGGAAATTACAACTTTTATGAAAAAAAGAAACATCAAACAATCCTATAATAGGATCTTAGAAATTTCTGAAGACGCAAAACAAATTACTATGCCGGATTCCCGTTACTATAGACGTAATGGAGAATACTACCCATCTATTACTTATGTACTAGGGGTATACCCAAAAGGTAAATTTTTTGAAGATTGGCTTAAAAAAGTAGGATATGCTTCGGAGCACATCGTACGCAAAGCAGCAAATCAAGGTACAGAAACTCATGAGATGATTGAAGCTTATTTAAATGGTGAAGAGTTAAACTTCCTCTCTCCAACAGGCTACCCCCAATATGATCCTCTAGTGTGGCAGATGTTCCTACGTTTTGTTGATTTTTGGGAAACATATAAACCTAAATTAATTGAAACTGAAGTACATTTATTCTCAGATGAAATTAAAGTAGCAGGTACCTGTGATATGGTATGTGAGATTGAGATTGACGGAAAAACTGAACTATGGATTATCGATTTCAAAACATCCAATCACCTCCAAACAACATATGATTTACAAACAGCTATCTATGGTAAGTGTTATGAGGAATGTTATGGTAAAAAGGCAGATCGTTATGGGGTTCTTTGGTTGAAATCTAATAAACGTAAAGCTGCAGAAGGTAAAATTCAAGGTCAAGGTTGGGAAATGTATGAATCAAAACGTACCCAAGAAGAAAATCTTGACATTTTTATGACTGTTAAAAAATTATTTGATTTAGAAAACCCTAAACACTCACCTATATTTACCGAATTCAGAACGCAAGCAAAACGAGAACTGTAATATTTATCACAAAAACACGCGTTAAATGATTTCATTAATGAGACTCTTAAATGAGATAAAAGGCAATCCAAAAGCTATTATATTAGCAGGTGCTCCAGGTGCAGGTAAAGGATATGTTTTAAAAGGCTTAGACTTAGGTGGTTTAAAAATTATGAATATTGATAACATATTCATTGATAAACTTAAACAAGCTAACGTTACTTTAGACCTTAAAAATGCCACCCCTGAAGAAAGAAGTGAACAAGCTAAAGCAATGGCTGCCGCTAATAAAGAATTCAAAGGTGAACTTCAAGGTGTAATAGATGGTAAACAATCCTTTGTTTTAGATGGTACAGCAGCATCCTACAATCAAACTTCCGAACTTAAATCACAATTAGAGGAAGCAGGGTATGATGTGTTTATGCTTTATGTTTATACTGATTTAGAGCGTTCATTAAGACAAAACCAAGATAGATATGAGAAATCTGGAGGTGCAGACAGAAGTTTAGCACCTGCGATTGTAATGCGTACTTGGAAAAGTGTAACAGATAACTTACCTAAATATGCTGATTTATTCGGTAATAATTTTGTAGCGGTTGCTAATACATTAGATGATAGAATGCAAGATATAGATAAAATCATAGATAAATATCTTAAACCATTCAAACCTACAGGCACCAAACCTAAAACACCAGCCCAACAAAAGAAATCAGATGAGCGAAATGCTCAAGATAAGAAAGAAATTCAAGCTATGTTAGATGATAAATTTGTATATGATGTGATAGAGTATACAATGTCTAAAGAAGAAGCACAAAGTAGGTTGGCTAAATTTTTAAATTCATAATGAATCAATTAACTAAATACTTAGTAGACGGTATCCTTAATGAAGGTAAAACTGAAGTAGTGGCTATTTATGGAGGTGGATTTAAACCACCTACAGCAGGTCACTTTACAGTAGTAGAGGAAGCACTCAAACAATATCCTGAAATAGATAAATTAATAGTATTAGTAGGAAGTGGTGTTAGAGATGGTATTGAGCAAGCTGAATCAATTTTAGTATGGGAAATTTATCAAAAATATCTACCTATGAAGGTAGAAATCCAAGCATCAACTAAACCTCCAGTTGGAGCTGTTTATAGCTATGCTAAAAATAATCCTGAAGATACAGTATATTGGGTTTTAGGTGCTAGAGATGGAAATGATGAAGATTTATCCGATATAGCTGCTCGTACAGCTGCTATTGATAAAAAAGAAGATAAATATAATAATGTTGAAGTTAAAATAATTACAACTTCAAATTCCGGTATGAGTGGTACTAACGCTCGTAAAACATTAAAATCTGGCAATTCTGAAGCTTTCTCTCAATATCTACCCAAACAACTTTCAGATGAAGAAAAAGATGAAGTATTTAGCATTCTAAAACCAGCTGTTAGAGAAAACCGTTTACAACCTTATAAGTTTATATCTTCATTAAAAGAAGGTCAAAACCATATCACTGAATATCTTTTTGAAAATTCAAAAGGAACAAAGTATGTTGTAAATTTAATTAATGCCCCAAAAACCGAAGTAAAAGTTGAATATGGGGCTGTTAAAGAAGGTGAAAAATCTTGGATTAAACCAACAAATGAATATGAACCACTTAGAATAGTTTCAACTGTAACCGAAATAATTAAGGATTATTTTTATAATAGAAATCCACTTATTGAGGTAGTAAAATGGTCTGCAACTAAGGGTAAAAATTCATCAAAAGTAAATAGCCAAAGAGATAAACTAAACATCAGATTCTTCGAAAGAGAAATACCAGGTATTAAAGTCGTTCATGAAAGGAAAGAAACAAGAGTACTCTTACCTAAAATGCTAACTGAAAATGCTTCATATGGTAGAGAAATAGATGTGAAGGCTAAAATAATGGAATTAACTCAACATATGTTAGATAAGGGGATGAATATAGAACCTTTACCTAAAGTTGAGTTTGTAGATGGTGATAGCGAAAATGCGCGCGATTTCTTCGGTAAAACAGCGTATTACGACCCGAATAACCAAACCATCGTGCTGTATACTGAAGGCAGACATCCCAAGGATATAGTACGCTCATTTACACATGAAATGATCCATCATATTCAAAATTTAGAGGGTAGGTTAGGTAATATTACAACTACTAATACTCAAGAAGACGATAGTTTAAACGATATTGAGGCTGAAGCTAACCTAAAAGGTACAATGACATTCAGAAATTGGACTGATAGCTTACAAGAAAAGAAAAAGAAAGA
>Ga0181607_10002698_pt1 | contig 15645 bp, 14 predicted proteins | sample 041ome_9_FD_132420 | JGI IMG/M metagenome (GOLD analysis project Ga0181607, IMG submission 132420) | Coastal salt marsh microbial communities from the Groves Creek Marsh, Skidaway Island, Georgia - 041413US metaG (megahit assembly) | ecosystem: Environmental > Aquatic > Marine > Intertidal zone...
TAAGTGCCATAGGAATTGTTGACAAAGCCCTTATCTCAATAGATAAGGATAAAACCCAGTGTGATACACTTTCTGATCTAGCTGAAAAATATTCATCAGAGTATGAGCTATGCTTTGCAAACGGTGGTGATCAGTATAATGATAATTGTCCAGAAGCTACAACATGTTATAAAAAGGGGATAGAACTAATTGATGGACTTGGAGATAAAATTCAATCCTCTTCATGGCTATTAAAAAAATAAAATGCAGGTAAAAAATATTTGTTGTATTGGAGCAGGGTATGTTGGAGGGCCAACTATGGCTGTTATTGCCCTTAAGTGTCCTCATATCAATGTAACTGTTGTTGATGCCAATCCTGATAAGATTAAAGCTTGGAACGGCCCCTTAGAGGAATTGCCTGTTTATGAACCGGGTCTCGCTGAGGTAGTCAAAGAAGCACGCGGCAGAAACCTGTTTTTTTCAAGTGACATTTCTGGAAATATCGAAAAGGCGGAGATGATCTTTATGGCTGTGAACACCCCAACCAAGACTGAAGGGGAAGGCGCTGGTATGGCTGCTGATCTAAGGTATGTTGAGGCATGTGCACTAGATATAGCCAAGTATTCCAAATCAGACAAAATAGTAATTGAAAAATCTACCCTTCCAGTTCGAACTGCAGAAAAAATTAAAGAAATTTTAGAGGAGAATTCTACTCATATTCATTTTGAGATATTATCTAATCCAGAGTTTTTAGCGGAAGGCACTGCCATTCAAGATCTTTTTAAATCAGACAGGATACTTATTGGTGGAGATGAAACAGAATCGGGTCAAAAAGCAGTTAAGGTTTTAGTTGATATTTATTCCAATTGGATCCCAAAAGAGAAAATATTGACTACTAATGTCTGGTCTTCAGAGCTAGCCAAACTCGCCTCAAACGCTATGCTTGCCCAGCGAATATCTTCTATAAATAGTCTATCGGCCCTTTGTGAAAAAACAGGCGCCAATATAGATGAGCTTTCAAAAGCCATTGGGATGGACCACAGAATTGGCCCCCACTTTTTAAAAGCCTCTGTTGGTTTTGGCGGGAGCTGTTTTCAAAAAGATATTTTAAACTTGGTTTATCTCTGTAAACATTATGGATTAGATGAGGTTGCAGAATATTGGCACTGGGTTATTAAAATCAATGATTATCAAAAAGAACGTTTTGCCCAGAAAATTATTGATCATTTTGAAGGAGATTTAACTGGAAAGAAAATTGCCGTTTTGGGATGGGGATTTAAAGCCAATACTAATGATTCAAGGGAATCTGCTGCTATTTATGTTGCTGAAAAGCTTTATAAAGCTGGGGCGAATCTTGAGATTTATGATCCTAAACTTTCAATGGATCAAATTCAAAAGGATATTAAATTTTATTGGAAAGTAAAAGTTAATGAAACAAATAGGATAAGTTTCTCTTCAAACATTCCATATTGCTATTCTGACGTAATGGTAATTTTAACAGAATGGGAAGAATTCAAAAAGGCAGATTTTAAAGACCATAAAGTTTTTGATGGTAGAAACCTTAATATTAAAAATTGTTTTTATTCGATTGGTAAATTTTAAGAAAATTGAAAATAGAAATAATTAGAAATTCTTTTAGTTTATATCTTGATAGAGACGGAGTTATTAATAAAAAAAAAGAAAATGATTATATCAAAGAGTGGAGTGAATTTAAGTTTACAGAGGGAGCACTAATAGCAATATCAATTTTATCAAAAATATTTAATAAAATAATAATTGTAACAAATCAAAGGGGAATTGGGAAAGGAGTAATGTCAGAAAATGACTTAAATGAAATCCATAAAAAAATGATCAAAAAGATAGAAAGCCATAATGGACGTATAGATGGTATATATTTTTGTGCCGATTTAGAAGATAATTCATATTGTAGAAAGCCTAATCCTGGGATGGCATATGATTCTAAAAAAGACTTTTATGATATTAACTTTAACAAATCGTTTATGGTTGGAGATCAATTTAGCGATGTTGAATTCGGGCATAGATTAGGTATGAAAACTGTATTAATAACCAGTAAAAAAAAAATTACGGGAAGTCAAGTTCCACACTACACATTTAAATCACTATTAGATTTTTCAAAAAGTATTCTTAATAAACATTAAAATATGTCAAAGAAAATTGAAACTATAATTAAAGAAAGTATATCGATAAAAAATCAAATCTTAGGGAATTTAAAGTTTAATGATTTGATTATTCAATCGGTTCGAGTAATTTTAGATGCTCTTCAAAGTGGAAATAAACTATATTTTTGTGGTAATGGGGGTTCAGCAGCAGACGCACAACATTTAGCAGCTGAATTTACAGGAAGGTTTTACATTGATAGAAAGGCTTTACCTGCAGAAGCATTACATTGTAATACTTCATATATTACTGCTGTAGCTAATGATTATTCTTATGAAGATGTTTATTCAAGGTTATTGGATGGAGTTTCAAATGCAGGAGACGTTCTAATTGCCTTAAGCACTTCAGGAAATTCAAAAAATATAATAAAAGCTCTTGAGATTGCAAAAGCTAATAAATTACATACAATTTCATTAACAGGGTTGAATGGCGGTTTAATGAGAAGTCATTCTGATTATTTGTTTGACATACCTTCTGAAAATACACCTAGAATACAAGAATGTCATATTCTAATTGGCCATATAATATGTGAATTAGTAGAGGAGCAATTATTTAAAGTTTAATCGCGATTAAAAAAACCTTAAAAAAACTTGAATAAGATTGGACGAGATGCTTCTCTTTATTTAGTTACTTCAATAATTTCATTTGGAATAAGTTTTATAGCTCTTCCAATATTTACTAGACTTTTGAGCCCAAAAGAATTTGGAGCTGTCATATTATTTATGATGACTGGTAAGATGATTTTTGGATTTATGAATTTAAGCCTTCATTCGGCAAATTATAAATTTTATTTTGATCATAAAAAAGAATCATTGAATGATAAATTTAGGTCTATTTATTCATCAAATTTCTTTTTCATAGTTCTATTATTCTTAATTATAATTGTAATAACATATACTTTCAAAAATTTATTTTTTTTAAACTTAAATGTAGAATATTTAACCAAAAAAAATTTAATATTAGCAATAACATATGGTTTTTTGGATTATTCCATTTTAATGAAAACTACTCAGTTAACTGCTGAAAAGAGAGCTTTGAATTTTTCGTTTATAATGATTTTTAATTCTTTATTAAACCTAGGGTTATCAGTATTTTTGATAGAAAAATTAGAAAATCCCTTATTTGGAAGAGTTTATGGGATTTTAGTTTCTCAAGCTATAATATTAATAGTATTAATTTATTTACTAAAAAAACATTTAACAATAAAATTATCTTTTGAAAATATAATTAAATCAGTTCGATTTACATTACCATTTTACCCACAAATGATTTTAGGATTATCACAATCTTATTTAGATAAAACATTATTATCACAATTAAAAGGTTCATCAAGTGTTGGATATTATTCAATAGGAATAAATTTTACAATTATATTAAAAACCATAATGGATTCTGTTGAAAAAGTATGGTCTCCAATATTTTTTCAAAAGGCACATGAAAATAACTTAAAAAGTAAAAAACTAATAATTGATAGCTTTAATTTTTTAGCTTTCATGTATATGTTTTTGGGATTATTTATAATTTATTTTTCAGAGGAAGCAATCAAATTATTAACAACACCCGAATACTATTCTGCAATTAAAATAGTTCCTGTATATATGTTTTATTATTTCTTTTCTATTTATGGCTATTTATCAATGTCACAATTAACAATTACAGAAAATTTAAAATTTATTCTTCCAGGATCAATTTTAGGTGCAATTGCAAATATTTTACTTAACGTTACATTAATTCCAGAGTATGGTGTTTTGGGAGCTTCTTTTGCTTCTTGTGTTACTTCTTTTATTACACAAATTTCACTTTTCTATTATGGTAATAAATATTTCAAATTACCAATTGAATTAAAAAAAATAGTATTGATATATATTCTTTTATTAATACATACAGTTATTTTTTATGTCTTACTTTCAATAGAAATAAATGTTTTTTTTAAAATGATTTTTAAAATATCATTTCTTTTATCATTTCTTTTTTTTGGCATCAAATTAGAGTTTATTTCTAAAAAGAAATTATTAAGATTCAGTAAAATTATATAAATGAAAAAGACATATTTTACACTTAATAATAATAGCACAATTCGTCAGTGCCTAAGTTATATAGAGAAAAACAAATTAGGAATAATTTTTCTTACTAATAGCAAAAATGAGGTAGTGGGATGTGCAACTGATGGTGATATTAGAACTAAGTTATTAAATGGGGTTAGATTGGACGACTGCATTAAACTATGTTATAACAAGAATTTTGTTCATGTAGATGCAAATACAGAGAGGGAACAAATCATTAAGAAATTTGATTCTTCAATAAAAATTATTCCTGTACTTGACGAAAATTTTCATTTAATAGAGTTGTTAACACCAAACGATTTTCCATTAAAAAAAGAAAATTATGTGATATCGAGGGCTAAATCACCTGTTCGAATTAGTTTTGGAGGAGGGGGTTCCGATTTAACTCACTACTTTATTAATAATAAAGCAGCTGTTATAAACGCTACAATTTCACTCTATTCGCATGCAACTCTTCAAAAGCGAAATGATAAAAAAATCATAATTTTTTCAACTGATTTAGCTTCATCTTTTGAGGCTGATAATTTTAAAAAAGCAGTTTCTGATAAAAAAAATAAATTTGGATTAATTCTTTCAATAATAAATTTAATTAAACCAGACTTTGGTTTTGAATTATATCTTAGATCTGATTATCCAATGAATTCAGGACTAGGGGGTTCTGCTGCAGTTATTTCTTCAATAATAGGATGTTTTAATGAATTTAGAATTGATAAGTGGAATAAATATGAGATTGCTGAAATGGCCTATCAATCAGAAAGAATTATATATAAAATTTCAGGAGGCTGGCAAGATCAATATGCTACTGTTTTTGGAGGAATAAATCTTATAGAATTTAATAAGGGTAAAAACATAATAAATTCTTTAAGAATAGAAGAGGATATTCTTTTAGAGTTAAGAGAAAATTTGATTTTGTGCGATACCTGTTTATCTCACAACTCAAGTGGGATTCACGATGACCAAAAGAAAGAATTAGAAAATAATAAGATAATTAATGAGCTTGTTAGACTTAATGTTGATTTAACATATTCTTTAAGAGATTCATTGATAAAGGGGGATCTTTCTGATTTTGGAATTCAGTTAGATAAAGGGTGGAAAAATAAAAAAAGGTATTCAAAAAAAATTTCTAATGAAAGACTTGACAAAATTTATAATACAGCTATTCAGAATGGAGCTTTAGGAGGAAAATTATTGGGAGCTGGAGGTGGTGGATTCTTTCTATTTTATTGTAACCCTTTAAGAAGGTGGGAAGTTGTTAAAAGTTTAATCAAACTTAAAACAAAGATAGTTGAATTTAATTTTGAAAATGAAGGATTAAAATCTTGGAAAATTAGAAAAAATGAAAATTGAGAATTTTAATATTGGGGAAAGCAGATGTTTTATAATTGCTGAGATTGGAAATAATCATAATGGTGATTTTTCTAGAGCAATTAAAATGATCGATTTGGCAATTGAAATGGGAGCTGATTGTGTAAAATTCCAAATGAGACACCTAGATAAAGTTTATAGAAAAAAGTCTTTAGATAAATCTGGAGAGGATCTAGGCACAGAATATATAATTGACCTTTTGAACAGGTTTGAATTTTCTTTAGAAGAGCATAAAAAAATTGCAGAATATTGTAAAAATAAAGGAATTTTATATTTGTGTACTCCTTGGGACGAAACTAGTATTGAAGTTCTAGAATCATTTGATGTTAAGGCATATAAAGTAGCATCTGCGGATCTTACAAATTTACCATTATTAAATACTCTATCAAAAACGGGTAAGCCATTAATTATTTCTACTGGAATGAGTAAAGTAGAAGAGGTATTAGAGGTTAAAAAATTTCTTAAAAAAAGAAATGTTGAGTTTGCTTTTTTACATTGTAACAGTACTTATCCCGCACCATTTCAGGACATTAATCTTAATTGGATAAAATCTTTGAACAAAATCCATTCATTAATTGGATATTCTGGACATGAAAGAGGTATAGCAGTTTCTTTAGCAGCATTCTCGTTGGGAGCTTGTATAATTGAAAGACATTTTACATTAGATCGAAATATGGAAGGTCCTGATCATGCAGCTAGTTTGGAGTATGACGAGTTTAAAAGCTTAATTAAGGGAATCAGAGAAGTTGAAATGGCTCTTGGCTTAGGAAAAGTAAGAAAGATTAGTCAAGGGGAAATGATAAATAGGGAAAACTTAGCTAAGAGTTTAGTTTCATCCAAAAATCTTTCAAAAGGAACTATTGTTAAACCTGAACATGTAAAAGTTTTGAGTCCCGGTCAAGGAATTTCTCCATTAAAGTATGACCAACTTATAGGAAAAGAATTAAAAAGGGATATGAATTTTGAAGACTTTTTTTATGAAAGTGATATAGAGGATGATTTAATTATAGCTAAGGAATATAAATTTAATAGACCTTGGGGAATTCCAGTTAGGTATCATGATTTTGAAAAGTTCAATAAGATGGTAAAACCAGATTTTTTCGAATTCCATCTTTCATACACTGACATGGATTTAGATCCAAGCAAATATTTAAAAGACATTTTTGATTGTGGTTTTGTTGTTCATGCTCCTGAACTTTTTAAAGAAAGTCATTTAATGGACTTAGCTACGCCAAATTCAGAATACAGAAAATATTCAATGGAGCAAACACAAAGAGTAATAGATATTACCCGAAATCTTAAAGCTTATTTTCCAAAAGAAAAGAAACCGATGATTGTTGCTAATATAGGTGGGTTTAGCATGGATAAACCGATACCTAAGTCAAAAACAAAAAAATATTACAAACAATTTTTTGAAAGCCTTTCAAATTTAGATACAGAGGGAGTTGAAATTATACCCCAGACTATGGCTCCATTCCCATGGCACTTTGGAGGACAGCGTTATCAGAATATTTTTGTTGAAATAGAAGAAATAGAGAAATATTGTGAAAAAAATAAGTTAAGAATGTGTTTTGATATTTCTCATAGCATGCTAACATGTAATTATCTTAAGAAAGATTTTTATGAGTTTTGTGAGAGAATTGCTCCTTATACAGCATATTTACATCTGGGAGACGCAAGCGGACTTAATGGCGAAGGATTACAAATAGGTGATGGAGAGATTAACTTTGAAAAATTTGCGAAAATCTTAAATCAAAAGTTTAAAAATATACCTTTCATACCTGAAATTTGGCAAGGGCATAAAAATCATGGAGAGGGATTTTGGAAAGCTCTAAATTTACTCGAAGAGAAATTATAAAAAAATGAAAAAGATTCATGGAATAATTACTGTAAGAACATTTTCTTCTAGACTTACTAATAAATGTCTATTGCCATTTGGAAAAGATATTAATGTAATTCAGCACATTATAAGAAGGTGTCAGACATTTAATATTGTGCCAGTTTTATGTACAACAAATGATAGAAGAGACGATATATTACAAAAAATAGCCGAAGAAGAAAAAATTTTATTTTTTAGAGGTTCTATAAAAAATAAACTTAAAAGATGGAACGATTGCGCAAAAAAATTTGAATTAGAAGACTTTCATTCCGTGGATGCTGATGACCCATTTTTTGATGGTGATGAAGTTCATTTAAGTATGAAAAAATTAAGGGAAGGAGATTTTGATGTAGTATATCCCACAAAATCTTCTTCTTTGGGAGGTGCTAGTGTAGGATATTCAATAAAGTCTAAAATATTAGATATTGCTTTAAAAAATACAGATGATAAAACCGATACGGAAATGATGTGGTATTATTTAGAAAAAATTAGAAATATTAAATCATATACATTAACTGAAATTAAAAAACCCAGCCAAAATATTAGGTTAACACTAGACTATTCAGAAGATTATCATTTATTACTATTTATTCAACAAATTTTGGGTAACAATGCAAAAAGAGTTGATATTGAAAATCTTTTTAAAGCTAATCCAGATCTATATAAAATCAATTGGTTTAGAAATATTGAATGGAAAGAATCACAAGAAAATAAAAAAATCTAATCATGAGAAAAGTTTTTGAAAAATTTTTTGGAAAACCAAAATCAAAAAATTACGGATGGAGGTTCAGTGGAAATGAAAGAATATATATTGAACAAGTGCTTTTAAATGGATTCAGAGCTGGCTCTGACGGAGCATTTACAACTAGGTTAGAAAGAGCTTTTTCAAAACTCTATGGCGTTAATTATTCAATAGCATGTAATTCAGGGACCACAACATTACACTCTATATTATTAGCTATGGGATGTAAAAAGGGGGATGAGATTTTAACACCTGCTTTAACACCTTTGATGTGTGGATTAGCGCCTCATTATACAGGTGCAAAACCTGTTTTTGTAGATTCTGATCCCAATTCATTTTTAATGGATCCTGAAGATATTAGAAGAAAAATTACAAATAGAACAAAGGTAATTTTTGTAACACACATGTATGGAGGAGTTTGTGATATGCAATCTATAATGTCAATTGCTAAAGAGAATAATTTATTTGTTCTTGAAGATTGTGCTCAATGTCACATGGGGAAAGATAATTTAGGCAGGTTCGCTGGAACGATTGGAGATGCAGGGAGTTGGAGTTTTGAAAACTCAAAACAGCTTACCTGTGGTGATGGCGGGATAGTTACAACTAATTCAGAATCACTCGCAACAAACATAAGAAAGATTGCAGGCCTGGGTTTTAAGACATTGACAGCTGAGTCTGGAAAAGTTAGAACAGATAGAGATTTACTTCAAAATCCAAACTGGGAAAGATTTGAAACTGTTGGATATAATTATAGAATGAATCAATTAGCGGCAGCTGTTGCACTCGCACAAATAGAAAAATCTGAATATTTTATAAATCTAAGAAGAAAAATGGGGAAGGAATTTGAATCTGTTTTAACAAATTCATCATTACTTACCCCACAATTTGAACCTGAGGGATTTTATTTTACTTATTATACTTTTTCATCAAAATTTAATGGTGAGCAATTTGGTATTAGTTGGGAAAAATTTAGAAAAAAATTTATGGAATATGGTGGTGATGGGATTTATTCGGCTTCTAAACTTCAACATCAAGAACCTGCATTTAGAGATAATAAAATAGGATATGGAGAAACGCCAATTGCAGTTGATTTACAAAAAAGATTAATGAATTTTACAACTAATCAATCTAGCAGAAAAGAAAGAAATATTCAAACTGAGGCTTTGATTAAAACATTAAAATACTTTGGAGATAATTTCAATATAAAATGAAAAAATTTGAGTTAAATAAATTAATGAATTCTTTATATAAATCAGAGAAATATTTTGTTCAAATAGAGGCAAGATCTTCAAATTATGAAGAAGATTATCATTCTATTACTATAGATCCTGATGGTAACAAAAGAAATTTATTAAGTGAAAGATTGAGATCTTTAAATCAAACTAAAGAGGTAACAGACATCTTGTCAACCATAAAGCCTGGAAAAATTCTTGATTTTGGGTGCGGGCCAGGATGGATACTTTCCTCACTAGATGCCACTTGGGAAAAACATGGTGTTGAAATAAGTAAATTTGCTTCAAAGACAGCATCTAAATTTGCTAAAATTCATACCGGATCTATTGAGAATTTCACAGAAAAAGATTTTGATGTAATAATAATTTATCATGTGATTGAACATTTATCTGACCCAATTTCTACCATTAAAGAGTTGTATAAAATTTTAAAGCCAGGAGGTTATCTTATTATTGGAACACCAGATTTTGATTGTGCAGCGGCAAGAAGATTTGGTGATAATTTTAGATTATTGCACGATCCTACTCATATTAGTTTGTTTTCTAATGATTCCATGCATAGATTTTTAAGAGACCACGGTTTTAAAATAAACAAGGTTGAATATCCGTATTTTGATACTGAATGGTTCAATGAAACAACATTAAAAGCGATGTTAAAGAACGATACTATATCTCCTCCCTTTTATGGATCAATAATGACATTTATATGCCAGAAAGTAAAAATTTAAATTTACCTAAAAAATATAATCTATTTAATAAAACAGCCTTAATAACAGGGGCAGCAGGATTACTAGGTAAAATGCATGCTGAGGCTCTTCTAGAAATTGGCGCCTCTGTTGTATTAACAGATTCAAATGTAGACATATTAAAAAATGTTAAAAATGAATTAGAAAGGAATAGTTATTATGGGAGGATTTATTACTTTTTAATGGATGTTACTTCTGAAAATAATATTAAAAAAGTTTCAAATAAATTACTTAAAGAAAATATAAGGATAGATATTCTGATTAATAATGCAGCAATTAACCCCAAAGCTTCATCGTTAAAAGATAATATCAGTACAACAAGACTTGAAAATTTCTCAATCAAAAGATGGGAATTAGAATTAGCTGTAGGATTAACAGGTTCCTTTCTATGTAGTAAAATTTTTGGAGGCTTGATGGCTGAGGATGATAAGGGTGGTATAATACTTAACATTGCATCAGATTTATCAGTAATAGCACCTGATCAAAGGATTTACCGACAAAAAGATTTAGAAAGAAAATTACAGCCAGTAAAGCCAGTTACATATTCAGTAATTAAATCAGGGCTAATAGGTTTAACAAGATATCTAGCTACCTATTGGCCTGAGAAAGGAATTAGATCAAATGCTTTGTCTCCTGGTGGGGTTTATAATAACCAAGATAAAGAGTTTGTTCAGAACTTATCTAAACTCATTCCAATGGGAAGAATGGCAAAAGTAGATGAATACAAAGGAGCTATTCAATTTTTATGTTCAGATGCCTCTTCTTATATGAATGGACAAAATATCGTAATTGATGGCGGTAGGTCAATATGGTAACAAAGCACTATAATAATGGATAAAATTAATCTTAACGAAGTTTATTTGAATCATTTTCCAGAAGATGATTCTAATGAAATTTATTTTGAACCAATTTCTCTGACTGGTTTAGATGAAATGCACAAATATTCTGTGAAAGAAGAGTTTTATGAATTTTTTGAATTTAATGCTTTTAAATCAAAGGCAGAGACAAAACAATATTTAAGAAAATTAATAAATCGCACAAAATCTATAGACGATGATATTCAAGCAATGTATTGGTTTGTAAGGAGTATTGCGAATAATACTCTCATAGGAACAGCTACATTGGTCAATATTAATAAAGGTAGAGAGTCAGCTGAGATTGGGTATGGAATTGATCCAAATCATTGGGGCAAAGGGTATATTTTGAAATTACAAAATGCTTTAATTAAGTATGCCTTTGAATCTCTAAAATTAAATCGTCTTCATGGAATTACCATGGTTAATAATGAAAGGACCATATCTTCTATACTTGCAGCGGGATTCCTAAAAGAAGGGATTTTAAGAGATTATTATCATAAACAGGGAAAGTTTATTGATGGCTTTAAATACTCTATGCTAAAAACAGATTATTTTTTATCAATAAAAAAAGAATCGTGTAATAAAGAAATCTCCATAAGTGATTTAATAAATCTTGTTAAAGATGAGCTTAAAGAAGATATAGACGAAAATTCCAGTATGCTAAATACCTCAAATTGGGATTCATTAAGTCATTTGGGGATAATAATTAATTTATCGAATCAATTCAAGATAGAACTAAATCCAATTGAAATTGCAGATGCAACCTCAATTAAAGATCTTTACAGAATTTGTAATAATTTAAGTTGAATTCTCTTTCAGATTTATTATTCTCTAAAATGTCACTTTATAGTGATTCAATTGCAATAGATAATGAAAACGAAAAAATCAATTATGAAACATTAAATCAAAAAGGGTTAAAAATAGCTTCATGTTTTAATTATTTAGGAATAAATAAAGGGACTATCGGAATAGTAGGACAAAGAAAAATATCTACATATTATTCATTATTAGGAATTTTATATTCTGGTTGCAGTTTTACCCCATTAAGTTTGAATTTCAAACAAAAAAAACTTTTTGATATAATTATACAGGCCAATATTAAATATCTAATAGGAGAATTAAGCGATTTGATCGAAATAGATAAATTATTGACCGGGAAAGTAAATCTGGTATATATCAGTACTTCTGATAACGGAATAAAAAAATCCGAATTCAAACATATATCAATTGATAAGGGCTATAAATTATTGATTAGTCAGCCAATAAAATCTCAAAATACTGATTTAGCATATCTAATGTTTACCTCAGGAACAACAGGGACTCCAAAAGGAGTTAAAATATCAAATAAAAACATACTATCTTTTTTAGATAGTATGAGGAAGTTATATCCACTTAAAGATAATTTTATTGCTTCCCAAACATTTGATTTAAGCTTTGACCCCTCAATTTCTGATGTTTTTTTCACATGGTCAACAGGTGGGACCTTATGTATTTTAAATGAAAAAGAAAAATTACTACCCTATCAATATATAATAAGAAATAATATAACTTACTGGAACTCAGTGCCTACAATTGCAAAGTTTATGTATAAAATGGGTGTTTTAAAACCTAATGTATTTCCTTCTTTAAAATATAGTATGTTTTGTGGAGAACAGCTTCCAGAGGAGATTGCAAATGCTTGGAAGATTGCTGCTCCAAATAGTACTATTGAGAATTTGTACGGACCAACTGAAACAACAATTTATATAACTAGACATAAATATGAAAATAACTTAAGTACTCATTTTCATAACTCAATTGTACCTATTGGAAAAGTTTTTCCAGAACATGAAATTTCCTTAATTGATGAATTTGATGATAAAATTCAAAAAGGTATAGGGGAACTTTGTTTTAGTGGGGATCAAATTTCAGATGGCTACCTCAACGATGAAAAAAACACAAAGTCAAAATTTGTAAAATTTAATTGGGATTCAAATAATAAAATATGGTATAAAACGGGGGATTTAGGATTTATTAATAATCAGGGAGATATTGAATGTATAGGGAGGAAAGATTCACAAATTAAATTAGGAGGTAAAAGAATTGAGATATCAGAAATAGAATTTGTTCTATCTAAAAATTTGCAGTTAAATGATGTTGTAATTGTTCCAATTAAAGATAATCTTAATGTAGTAATTGGGATTGTTGCTTTTACTGAAAATAAGATAAATGAAAAGTTAGAACAAAAAATATTAAAAAAGTTTCAAGAACAATTAGATAAAACCTTTTTCCCAAAGAAAATTATATCTATTTCTAAATTTCCATACAATCAAAGCTTGAAATTGGATAAAAAGAAACTTGAAGAAATGGCGAAAAGACACTTAAAAATTTGAATGTATAAAAAAAGTAAACCAAATATTTTTCAAAAAATACATAGGCAATTACAGATTGCATATGATTATTCAAGAGGACTTGATTTTTTAAAAGTGATATCTGTTGAGGATCTTAAACTCAATAATAAAGTTGTACACAAAGGTTCTCCATCAGGTAATAAGTATCTAAAAATTGTTTTACAAGGTATCCAGATAAATAAGGATAAATCTATATTAGATATTGGATGTGCAAAGGGTAGTGCTCTTAAAGTTATGTTGAGTTTTCCATTTAAAAAAATTGATGGTATAGAATTATCTCCTGATCTAGTGAAAATTGCAAAGAGGAATTTTCAAAAATTAAAAACAAATAAAGTTGAAATATTTAATCAAAATGCCACCGATTTTATGGGCTATAATAATTACAACTATTTCTATAATCCTTTCCCAAAGAAAATATTTGAAAAAGTTATTATGAGAATTAATGAGCAGATAAAAAATAAAGAAATATTAATTATATACAATAATCCTGTATGCCATGATTTACTAATAGATTCAAACTTTTTATTGATTGAAAAATTCCCAGATGCATGGGGTAATGGCATTAATCTTTATAAAAAATCTTTTTGAATTTCTTTTTAAGAAACCCTTTAAAATCTGACATACTAGTTTTTGATGAACTCAATTACCAGTATCTAAAAAAGGTAATACCCTCAAGGCACTCTGTTACAATAATAAATCAAAGGCCTCAAGAAATTTTCGTAAGTATTAAAATTTTAAAAAAACTGACATGTATTTTTTTAAAAAGATTTTCAATAAAAAAAAGTATAAAAAAAAGTTTAAAAGAGTCATATTATGAATCTCTGATTTTAACCCTTAATCCAAAGGCAGTAGTGACATTAATTGACAATAATAAGACGTTTAATTATTTATCAAAAACAATAAAAACAATTCCTTTTATAGCTATTCAAAATGGATTAAGACACCCATTTGAAGGAAGTTCAGGCACTTTCCATGTTCAACATTATTTTTCTTTTGGGGAAAATGAAAAAAAATATTTTCCAAAATATAAAATGGAAGTCGAAAATTATTATCCTGCAGGGTCACTTTTAAACTCAATATTTTCATCTAATAATACTGAAGATAAAATTTTTGATATTCTTATTGTTTCATGTTGGAGGGGAAATATTGGTTATAATAAAGACGTAAAAGATAGTATGAATTCTATGTTGACTTTCGACAATCTTTTATCTAAATATATATCAAAAAGAAATTTAAAAGTTGCAGTTATTTTACGAAGCGAAAGAGGTGGAGAGCATTGGTTTATGTCTGAAATCAATATGAATGAGGAACAATACTTCAAAAATATATACCATAAGAATATAAAAATTTTTGATTTCGATCCTAAAAACAGAAATATATATGATCTTATCCTAAAAAGTGAATTGATTTTATCGTCATTTGGCACTACCACCCTTTTAGAAGCTTATGGTAATGGAAAAAAAATCCTTTACTCTATTTTTTGTGACGATAAAGTTTATCATGAAATTTTTGATGATTCAATTGTATTTACAAATTCAGAATCAAAATATTTTGAAGACAAGTTAGATGAGATAATTTCAATTGATAAAAATGAATATTATAGACAGCATAATAAAAATATGGAGTACTATATGAGTAAATCAAAACTAGAAACAACAAATTTTATAAAAAGCAAAATAAAAGAAATTATTTCTAACCATTATGTAAGCATAAAATAAATTGGAAGAAAAATATTTTTTAATTACGACTGCTCTTAAGGAGACATTTAGAAAAAATGAAAAAATTATTTTTCTAGGAGAATGGTGTTTAATTTTTAATCATGAAAAAAAACTCCAAAACAAACAACATATAGTTAATAATTATCATTGGGATGACAGAGAAAAATATAATCGAGACTTTTATTTTATAGATAATTTATATGAAAAAAAACTAAAAGAATTTTCAGTTTTTTTGAATAAAAAACATAAAATAAATCATAATACTGAATATTGGAGAATTATTATTGGTCCATGGCTAAGGTCATTTATTGAAGTTTTTTTTGATCGTTATGAAATTGTAAAATCAATAAAAAACAAGATTTACGATACTGTTGTTTTAGATTATGAAAAAAATGATTTTATTCCTCTTAATTATAAGGAATTTAATTCTCAAATAAAAAGTGATGAATGGAATCATGTTATTTTCTCTGAAATAATTCGATTTATGAATATTCCA
>Ga0181607_10002699_pt1 | contig 15634 bp, 12 predicted proteins | sample 041ome_9_FD_132420 | JGI IMG/M metagenome (GOLD analysis project Ga0181607, IMG submission 132420) | Coastal salt marsh microbial communities from the Groves Creek Marsh, Skidaway Island, Georgia - 041413US metaG (megahit assembly) | ecosystem: Environmental > Aquatic > Marine > Intertidal zone...
GCAATCGGCGTCCCGAACCTCACCCCGTGAGGGCCGCTTCGCGGCATCGGTGCAAGTGCTGCGGTAGCGTTCACTTCGCCTGCAGTCGCCGCCTGCGGACAGAAAGAGCTGCGAGCCAGAAGCCCAGGAATCCCCCCACGCACACAAGCACAAGCAGGCCGCGTCTGGGGTCGTAGTTGAACATCCATGCTCCCAACGCCTGGATCACACCCCAGCCCACCAGCGCCAGCATGATCCCGCGGATGATCTTCTCGGGTGCCTGCCCTGGCCCGCCTGTGACCGAACCGTCGGCACGCTGCTCGGAACTGAGGGGCGAGGCCTGCGACGGGGCCTGTGGTGTGCCGGACATGAGGGGCCTTTTGCGTGCAGGACGAGAAAAACGGATCGCAGGAACGCTTCGACTGCTGTTTCCGTTGTAGTCGCCGCGGCTGCGGGCGGCGATCAGCACGCAAAAAAAAGGCCCCCGGAACGGTCCAGGTCCCAGGGGGGCGGAGAACCTGAACCGTTTCCGGGAGCGATTGGTCGGTCTGCGGTGCGGGTGACGCACTCGCGTCGTCGTGTTGTCTGTTGATCGCTCTCACGAATCCGTGTCGATCAACGTTGGGCGGAAAGTAGGGATCGTGTTTGGGGGGGTCAAGGCGGCTTTTCGTTCAAAAAAACAGAAAAAAATCGGCGGCCCACCGCGTGTTTTTCTTGCCGGGATTGCCAGGCTTCTTGCCAAAGTTTCCTCGTTCCGCAATCCGACCCCTGCACGGTATGCTCGCCACCACCTCGGCCCCAGTCGGTGCTGCGAGGTCGATCTGAAAAAATGCCCCTGTTTGAGTTTTGGAGGCTGCCGCCGTGAGTTCCCCGTCCAATCCGCTCCCCACCATTGCAGCCCCGACGCCTGAGCTGTGGCAGTCAGCCTTCGAGCAAGCCCTTCCCTACGAAGCCTTTCTCGAGGCCCACGCCACGCCTGATCAGCGTGAGCGGTGGAATGCGTTTCGTGGCAAGGTGGTGCTGACCGACGAGCAGAAGGAACTGCTCGGATCGTTCACACGGCGGATGCCGGTTGTGGTGCTGGCTGGCGCCTGGTGTGGCGACTGCGTGAATCAGTGCCCGATCTTCGAGCACTTCGCGGCTGCCTGTCCGCAGCTTGAGGTTCGCTATCTCGATCGCGATGTGAATGAGGATGTGGCGGCCCTGCTGAAGGTCTGCGGTGGCAACCGCGTGCCGGTCGTGCAGTTCCTCAGTGAGGACTACCACCCCGTGGTCTTCTACGGTGACAAGACGCTCGCCGCCTACCGTGCGGTGGCCTCCGCTCAGCTCGGCCCGAGCTGCCCGACGGGGCTCGTGCATGCCGACGACTCGATTGCTGCGGTGGTGGCCGATTGGCTTGAGGAGTTTGAGCGGGTGCAGCTGATCCTGCGTCTCTCCGGTCGCCTGCGGCAGCTGCATGGTGACTGAGGTTGCCAGCCGCCACTGCCACGCACCCAAAGGAACGCGATGACCAGTCGTGAACGCTGGACGGTCTACCCGCTGTTGTTTCTCTCGCTCGGCCTCGCCGTGCGGGCAATCGTTGTCCCGACAGGTGAGTTTCTCTCAGCCCGGGTGGAGAGCCTCGAGTGCGCCGTGCTCTCGACACAGGAGATCGTGGTGGTGGGGCCAGACCGGGAGGTGCTCGTCCACATCGGTCGGGAGGCTGACGGCGACACCAACGCAGCCACCGCCGGCGGCGGAAGGATCGAACTGCTCGACAGAGATGGCAGGATCGTCGCCTGGCTCGGCGGCACGGCTTACCCGAGCGATGATGAGGACATGCCGACGGAACAGCCAGAGTTGCTCGAGGCCGAGTGACCGGGCCTTTGCCTGTGCGGCGTGGCGTCGCATGCCGAGGTCGCAGAGATGACCATCGAGGACGCAGAAACGCGTCATAAAAGCGTGAAATACGCCCGGCAGGACTCGAACCTGCAACCCTCGGTTCCGAAGACCGATGCTCTATCCAATTGAGCTACGGACGCGTCGAGCCCAAGTATACCCGGCAATGGCGGTTGTGCTGCCCCCCTGACCCAAGCCCGGCCCAAATGCGTAAAGTATGATTAGGGAGCACAAGGCCGCGGCTGAGAGACTGCGGCCTTCGGGGAGAAGTAGGTCTTTCAATGGCATTTGTCACGCTCCGCGTACTCCATGGCGCCGACCGGGGGAAGGTCTTCGAACGCCTTTCCACCCCCGTCAGTGTGGGTCGCGAGGAAGGCAACACGATCCAGCTCAATGACGAGCGGATCAGCCGCTACCACCTGAAACTCCAGGAAGACGAAGACAAGGTCATTCTGACGGATCTTGAGAGCACCAACGGCACCAAGGTCAACGGCGAAGATGTGCAGGTGCGGATTGTTCGTCACGGCGACATGATCGCCCTGGGGCGTTCGCTGCTGCTGTTTGGCTCCCGCACCGAGATCGACCAGCGGATCGCGGAAGTTGCCAGCCGCCACGCCTCGATGAACGACGATCACGCGCGTCAGATCAGCGAACGGATCGAGCGGATCGCCCGCAGTTCTGATGTGGTTGCCGACGCCAGCGGCATGCGGTCGCCCCTGCTGCCTGCTGAGCCCCCGCCTCTCCCCGATCGGCTTGGGCCTGCTCAGGCGGCGGAACTTGCCGAGGTGATTGACTACATCCAGAGCGTGCTCCGCAACGCCAGCGAAGGGGTGATGGCCCGCCCGGGGGCGGAGAAGGTCGAACTCGACTTCGCCGACTGGCAAACCGTGCTCGATCTGCAGTCGCGACTCGCCGAAATGCTGCGGGCGATCGGCAACCCCGCCGACTGACAGCTCGCGGCACGAAGATTCACGGCACGGGCATTCTCGGCACGAGCATGCTCGGCACTGGCGGTTTTCAGCGAGAGTGGCCGATTGCTGGCTCGCCTGCCGCGGGCGTGTGCCGCCGTCTGCCGTGCCGCCGTATACACTGCCGGTTTCGCACCGCGGAGTCGCACACGGATGAGCAGCCCTCGCTTCACGCACCTTCACTGCCACAGCCACTACAGCCTGCTCGACGGGGCCAGCCAGATTAAGCAGCTGGTCAACCGCACGGTGGAGCTGGGCATGAATGCCCTGGCCCTGACCGACCATGGCAACCTGCATGGGGCCCTCGAGTTCTATCAGGCTGCCAAGGGGGCTGGCATCAATCCGATCGTGGGCTACGAGGCCTACATCGCCCCCGGCAGTCGCTTCAAAAAAGACGCCGGCAGCCAGAAGGAGTCGAGCTACCACCTCACGCTCCTCGCGGAGAATCGCACCGGCTTTCAGAACCTGCTGAAGCTGGCAACGACCGCGTCGCTGGAGGGCTTCTACTTCAAGCCACGGATTGACCGTGAGATTCTGGCGGAGTGTTCCGAGGGCATCATCTGTCTCTCCGGCTGTCTCTCCAGTGAGTTCTCCCGTTCACTGATCGGCGTGGGGCCGGGCCAGGAAGAGCATCTCGCCAAGGCCCACGAGATCGCCGGCTGGTTTCGCAGTGTGTTTGGGGAGCGGTATTTCATCGAGGTGCAAAGCAACGGCCTCGATATCCAAACGCAGGTGACCGAGGCGGCCCTCGGTGTCGCCGAAGCGACTGGCATTCCGGCGGTGGCCACCTGCGACTGCCACTACATCAATCGGGAAGACTCCGAGGCCCAAGACATCCTCCTGTGTGTGAACACAGGCCGCTTTCGCAACGACACCTCTCGGATGCGGATGGAGACGAGCGAGTTCTTCCTCAAGAGCCCAGACGAAGTCTTGGAATCGATGGGAGGACGAACCGACCTCCTCGAGCGGAGCCAGCAGATTGCCGACTCGGTCAATCTCGAACTCGATCTTGGCAAGCGACACTTTCCCAGTTTTGCGGTGCCTGACGGGCGGAGTGCGTCGGAGGAGCTCGAGCGGCTCTGCCTCGAAGGACTCTGTCAACGGTATGCGGGGATTCCGGAGCGGTGGACAGATCCTGCTCATGCCGATCTGCCCGATGTCGAGCGAACGCCCGACAAGCTGCATGCCGATGTGATCGACCGGCTCAACCGGGAGCTCGGCGTGATCAACACGCTCGGCTTCCCCACGTACTTCCTGATCGTGTGGGACTTCGTGCGGCATGCCCGCGACAGTGGCATTCCGGCCTGCGCCAGAGGCTCAGGCGTGGGGGCGCTCGTGGCCTACTCCACCTACATGTCGCATGTCTGTCCGCTGAAGTACGACCTGCTCTTCGAACGGTTTCTCGACATCAACAGACTCGAGGCGCCTGATATCGACATCGACTTCTGCAAGGATCGCCGTGGTGAGGTGATCGAGTATGTGAAGCGGAAGTATGGCGAGGCGAACGTTGCCCAGATCGGCACCTTCGGCACCTTAGCGGCCCGAGCGGCGATCCGTGACGTGGGGCGGGCCCTTGGCATGCCGATCCCGCGGGTCGATGCGGTGGTGGCCCTGGTGCCAGATCAGCTGGGCATCTCGATCGCGGAAGCCACGGCCGAGGGAAGCCAGCTGGCCACGCTCTGCGAGTCGGATGCGGAAGTCCGCGAACTGGTCGACCTCGCCGGCCGCATTGAGGGGCTCGCCCGCAACGTCGGCACGCACGCGGCGGCCGTGGTGATCGCCGACCGACCGCTGGTGGAGTATGTGCCCCTCCAGCGTGTGACCGGCAAAGAGGAAGTCATCACCCAGTGGTCGATGAACGACGTCGAACGCGCCGGCTTGATGAAGATGGACTTCCTCGGCCTGCGATACCTGACGGTGCTCTCCAAGACGATCGAGATCATCGAAGACACCACGGGCACCAAGCCCGACCCCTACGCGTTCCCGCTGGAAGACCAGCCGACCTTCGATCTGCTCTGCCGCGGTGAGACGAAGGGCATCTTCCAGCTCGAAAGTGGTGGCATCCGTGACCTGCTGCAACGGATGAAGCCAGACAGCTTTCTCGACATCGTTGCCGTCAACGCGCTCTACCGTCCAGGCCCACTCGAAGGCGGCATGGTCGACGACTATGTGGCGGTGAAGCATGGCCGCAAGGCGGCTGAGTATCCCCATCCGGTGATGAAGGAGGTGCTTGAAGAGACCCACGGTGTGATGGTCTACCAAGAGCAGGTGATGCGAATCCTGGAGCGGCTCGGCGGCATCGAGCTCTCCAAGGCGTACACCTGCATCAAGGCGATCAGTAAGAAGAAGCTTGAGATCATCGCGGCCTTCCGCGAGCAGTTTGTGGCGGGTGCGAAGGAGAAGGGCCTGGGAGCCAAGGAGGCAGAAGAACTCTTTGGCCTGATCGAAAAGTTCGCCGGCTACGGCTTCAACAAGAGCCACTCCACGGCCTACGCCCTGCTGGCCTGGCAGACGGCTTACCTCAAGACGCATCATGCGGTTGAGTTCATGGCGGCCCTGCTCTCGGGCGACATTCCTGGCCGCAACTTCAAGAAGAAGGACGCCCTCGTCGAGCACATCGAAGACTGCCGACGGATGGAGATCGATGTGGTGCCACCAGACGTGAATGTCTGCCGTGGTGATTTCACGGTTCGCGACGGCAGAATCCACTTCGGGCTCTCGGCGATCAAGGGCTGTGGCGAGCAGGCGGCCGCCGCGATTGCCGCTGAGCGGGAGCTGCGTGGCCCCTACAAGGATCTCTACGACTTCTGCGGCCGACTCGACTCCTCGGTCGTCAACAAGACCGCCATCGAAAACCTGGCCAAAGCCGGTGCCCTCGACGGCCTCGCAGGAGAGAGCCATCGGGGGGCCATCCTCGCAGGCATTGAGAAGGCGATGGCTGCGGGCGCCGCGCAGCTGGCCGACCGCAAGAGTGGCCAGAAGTCGCTCTTCGATGCCGACGACACGCCGGCCGATGAGCCGCCACCATCGACCCTGCCAGATGTGCCGCCGCTCTCTGATCCGGAGACACGGTCGTTTGAAAAGGAAGTGCTCGGCTACTACGTGCACAGCCATCCGCTGGCGGAGTATCAAGAGATTCTCTCGGCTGTCCGTACGCATGGCACGGCCGATCTTGCCAAGGCTCCACCGAAGAGTGAGGTCGTGATCGGTGGCCTGGTCGCCTCGATCAAACTCTCCAACGTGAAGCAGCCACGGCAGGGATCGACGCACACCCGCTACGCGATGTTTGACCTGGAAGATATGGACGGCCTCGTCCGTACGATCTGCTGGCCGGAAGATTACGCCCGGATGGGAGAGGCGATTGAAGCAGACGCTGTCGTGTTGGTGGCCGGCTCGATCGATCGCCGAGCGGGTAGTGATGAGACCAACCTGATCGTCAATGCGATCGTGCCGATTGCCGAGGCCTGGAGACTGCAGCCTCGGAACGTGACGGTGCGGGTCGACGAAACAGAGCACGACATGGCGACGCTCGACAGCCTCTCTGCGACCGCCAAACGCAACCCAGGTGGCGTGCCGCTGCGGCTCGTGATCCGGCTCTTGGACGGCAGCCGAGTCTTGCTCGATGCAGACGGCACGCGGGTCGACTGGTCTCCGGCGTTTCTCGAGGAAGTTGCCGAGTTGTTGGGTGAAGGATCGGTGCGGGCCGCGGTGTCTGTCGGCGGCCGGCGTGCGGAAAATGAGGGTTCTCGGGGCCGAGGCATGGCGAGAGGGCCTGCCGCGATGGCAAACTAGACTGTTAGTAGCGGTTAGACGCTCCGCGGGATTTTTTGCCGGCTCACAGGCCGTAGGGAACCGACGAATGTGTCGGGGAAGTACCCTCGGCCGTGCCGTGGTGCGTCCGCTCGTGAACGTTGCCCCTGGAACTCATGCCCGTCATCGCCACACGGCGAGGCGGTTGAAACCGTACCCGCAGGTGTCCTCATGAAAGCCCGTCTCGGCTGGCTCGCGTTCCTCGTCACGCTCACGTTCTTTGCTGCAACGGCAGTGTCGCCTCACGCCTCCGCGCAGCAGGTCGGCGGCGGTCTCGGTGGTGGTGGTGGCATCGGCGGTGGTGGCAACCAAGGCGGCGGTGGTATCGGCGGTGGTGGCAACCAAGGCGGTGGTGGTTTCGGCGGCGGTGGCAACCAAGGCGGCGGCGGTATCGGCGGTGGTGGCAACCAGGGTGGCGGTGGTGGCGGCAACAACGCTGCCGGCGTGCTGATCGATCCGCAGGGTGTGCTGCGGATGAAGCTTGTCAGCGAGGCCGATGGCCGGCTCGCCATGCAGCGTCGCCAGGCTGCCGTGTCGAACTTCCCTGCGGACCTCCGCAAGCCATCCAAGCTGCGGAAGGTGGCTCTCTCGCGGCTTGAGGACGAACTCGCCCGACAGATTGCTGCCGGTCACGGTATTTCCGAAGACCTCACGCACCTCGCCGGTCTGCAGAAGATTCAGTATGTGCTGATCTACCCAGAGTCGGGTGAGATCGTGCTCGCTGGTCCGGCTGAAGGCTGGGCCTCAGATGCCTGGGGCCGCTCGGTGGGCCTGACCTCGGGCCGACCGGTTGTTCTCCTGGAAGACCTGGCTGCCGCGATGCGGGCCTTCCCTCCGGGGCACCCGTCTGATCAGGCGATCGGCTGTTCGATCGACCCCACACAGCAAGGCCTTTCCAACCTGCAGGCGTTCCTCAATCAGCTCGGTCGTGTGAACCCCACCGCGTCTGTCCAGCAGATTCTCGGTGGCATGCAGCAGAGCCTTGGGCTGCAGCAGGTGAGTGTTGATGGCGTGCCAGCCTCTACCCACTTCGCCCAGGTGATGGTCGAGGCCGACTACCGGATGAAGCTGATCGGGATCGGTCTTGAGCCTGCTCCGGTGCCGATGCGGACCTGGGTGGAGCTCTCCAGCGGTGGCTCCGGCAACGCCCTGCAGCGGTGGTACTTTGTGCCTGACTACGAGTGCATCCGTGAGAGCGAAGACGCCCTGGCGATCGAACTGGTCGGTGACGGCGTGAAGCTTGCCAACGCCAATGAGGTCGTGCAGCGGGACGGTTCACGCGTCTCGGCTGACCGCCCTGACCGTGCCAGCGAACTCTATACGCTGGCCTTCACGCGGAAGTACTCACAGATCGCCGAAGCCAGCCCTGTCTACGCCCAGCTGCGGTCGCTCGTCGATCTGGCCGTGGTGGCTGCCTACCTGCAGGAGCATGACGCCTACGGCCGTGCCGACTGGGGGGCCGAGGTCCTGCTTGACGAAGGCAGCTACACGATCGAGACCTACGGCGTACCGACGCACGTTCAGCCAGCGGTCAACGCGATCTGGCGTGGCCGTCGCCTCTCCACCCCGATCGGTGGCGGTGTGGTGATGAACCCACGACTGGCCCTCGACTCGCCGAACATGCTGCTCGACGAGAAGGGGACCGTGGCCGGTGTGCATGCCGCGACAGTCGATCTTCCAGAGGGCCGCTGGTGGTGGGACTGAGCCTCACCGGCCTCGGTTTCACGAGCCAGCTGCCTGGGCTGGCACACGCCCCCGAATGGGGCCGCAGTCCGAGTGACGGCTAGCCCTTCACCCGCTCCAGGTAGTCGCCGGTGCGGGTGTCGACCTTGATCAGCTCGTCCTGCTCGATGAACGCCGGCACGAGCACCTCGGCACCGGTTTCGAGTTTGACGGGCTTGGTCAGGTTGGTCGCCGTGTTGCCACGCACGGCAGGCTCGGCGTATTCCACCTTCAGCACCATGTGCTGAGGGGGCTCCATCGAGATCGGGTTGCCGTTGTAGAGCAGCATCGAGCAGACGGTGCCCTCTTTGATCCACTTCCAGGCATCGTCCACCTGGTCGGCCGTCAGCTCGTACTGTTCGTAGGAGTCGTTGTCCATAAACACGAACTGCTCGCCCTGCTTGTAGAGATACTGGGCGTCGATCGTGCTGATGTCGGCCGCCTCGAGCGATTCGCCGCTCTTGTAGGTCCGGTCGAGGATCGTGCCACGGAGCAGGTTGCGGAGCTTGCACTTGTAGAGAGCCTGGCCTTTGCCCGGCTTCACAAAGTTGCACTCCACCATGATGTACGGATCGCCGTCGATCTGAAGCTTAAGCCCCTTCCGGAACTCACTCGTGTTGTAGGATGGCAAGGTCGGCTCCTTTTCTCACTCACTCGGGCCTCGACACACGGGGCCAGCACCGGGTCGGTGATGGTCCACTGAAAGCCTGCTCGATGCAAAGCGTTGCCGCACGGCCCAAGACTGTCAAACCCGCGCTGCCAGCCTCGACGTCCACGTTGGCTGTGCAGGGCCAGCCTGACCCCGCCGGGGCGGCCGCCGCAGACGACCTCTCTTGGAAGCAGCTGCTGGCGGAGGCCGTGCGTGATGCCGGTGACCTCTGCCGAATGGTGGGGCTTCCGGAGGCGGTTGCCAAGGCTGCGAGCGAGGCCCAGGGCGGTTTCCCGCTGCTGGTTCCCCGCGGGTTTGTGGGGCGAATGGAGCAGGGAAATCCTCGCGATCCGCTGCTGCTGCAGGTGCTCCCGCAGCCTGCTGAGCAGGAGCCTCAGCCAGGGTATGTGGCCGATCCGCTCGCCGAGCAGGGCAGGCTCGCCGCGCCCGGCCTGGTGCAGAAATATGAGAAGCGGGCGCTCCTCCTGGCTGCCGGCGGCTGCGCGGTGAACTGCCGCTACTGCTTTCGTCGCAGTTTTCCTTACAGCGAGGCAGGGGTCAGCCAGGCTGGTTTGCGGCAGGCGATCGCGGCAATCGCGGCGGACGTGAGCCTCGAAGAGGTGATTCTCTCCGGCGGTGATCCGCTGCTGCTTGATGACGACCGCCTCTCGGCGGTGCTTGAACAACTCGAGTCGATTCCGCACCTGACGCGACTCCGTATCCACAGCCGGCTGCCGATTGTGCTCCCTGAGCGGGTGACTGAGCGACTTGCCACGCGACTGGCCGCGAGTCGGCTCACACCGTTGGTGGTCGTGCACGCCAACCATGCTGCAGAAATCGACGCCTCCGTGGCAGCGGCGTTCCACAGACTCAACGCTGCCGGCGTGATGCTGCTGAATCAGTCGGTGCTGCTCGCGGGGGTGAATGACTCGCTGGAGTCGCTTGCAGCCCTCTCGCTGCGGCTGATCGACTGCCGGGTGATGCCCTACTACCTGCATCTGCTCGACCGGGTGACGGGGGCAGCCCACTTTGCGGTCGATGACGCTCGCGGGGTCGAACTACACGAAGCCCTCAAGCGGCGGCTGCCCGGCTACGCGGTGCCAAGGCTGGTGCGGGAGATCCCAGGTGAGCCCTCAAAGACCTGGATCAGCGGTGCATGAATGGCAGGGGGAGCGGCTGCCGCGAAGAGATCACAGGCTGTCGCGTAGACTTGGTAGAACAGGCCGCCCAAGACGTTGCTCGGTTGGTAGAGGATGCCCGAATGAAACTGCTGCTCGGTGTCGATGGATCTCCTGCGTCGTTTGACGCGGTTCGCATGGCTGCCCGTTTGGTGGACAAGGCGACAGACCGGGTGGTGATCTTCTTTTCGACCTCGGAACTGCATGCCGGTGTCGTCAAGCAGGGGGGCAAGGTCGTCGAGGGGGTGACCGACGCGCTGTTTGCCGAGGCCCGCGGGTTGCTGGGGCTTCCGGATGATTCGGTGACCGCGCTGGCCAGTTCCCACTCGCCAGCGGTGGGACTCCTGGAGGCCGCCAGTGAAACCAGCGCCGACCTGATCGTGGTTGGTGCCCGCGGCACGGGGGCGCTCCAGCGGCTTCTTCTCGGCAGCGTTTCACGAGCCGTCGTGCATGGCGCCACACTTCCGGTGTTGGTGGCCCGTGGGCCTGTGCCGCCTGCTGAACGGCTGCGGGTGATGGTCTGTCACAAGGATGCCAGCAGTGCAGTCGTGGCGGCATTCGATCAGCGTGTCCATTGGCCTGAGGTCACCGAAGGCCGCCTGATCGGTGTCACCGAGTCGATGCTCGCGGGTCCGCTGCCTGAGTGGCTTGAGCGACGGAGCCTCGACCCCGACACCGCGGCCATCGCGCATGCCTGGGAGGCGGAGCATGAGGGAGAGGTGCATGCTCTGGAGAACGAACTGGCCACTTTCCGGCAGACGTTGCCTGCTGTGTTTCAGAGGCATGAGCCGATCGTGGCTGAGGGCAATCCTGGTGAGAAGATCATCGCTGCTGCAGACGAGCAGGAGGTTGATCTGGTGGTGATGGGGCGGGCGCCCAACGGCCCACTGACACGTTGGCTGATCGGCAGCACGTCGGAGGCAGTGCTCTCACATGCCCACTGCAGCGTGCTGCTGGTGCCAGTGGCTGGGTGAGCCTCGAGCAGCCTCTTGCTGCGTGTGCGAGGAGTGTGTTCTGAGCAAAGCCCCGCCTCATCGCTGGCGGGCGACGAACGCGGCGTAGTCTTCTGGGGTGTCGATACCCGGCGCAGAGGAGGCAACCGCAGCGGCGGCGATGGGGATGTTGGCTTCGATCAGCCGGAGCTGCTCGAGGCTTTCGAGTTCGGCCAGCCGTGAGGGAGGCAGGCTGTCCCATCGCTCAAGCACGTCGCGGCGGTAGGCGTAGATACCGACATGCTGCCAGTAGTAGGGCGGCTCGGCTGTCAGCAGGTCTGCAGTAAAGCTACGGGCAGCAGGAACAGGGGCGCGGCTGAAGTAGATCGCCCGCCAGAGTGACTCGTTCCAGGGCGTGAGCACGGCCTTCACACGCGAGGGCTCGGCTAGGCCCTCAGCATCCCGAATCGGTGTCACGAGCGTGGAGACGCCCGCCTCCGGACATGCCTGAAGCGCCGTGACAGCGAGGTCGATAGCTTCACCGGCGAGCTCCGGCTCGTCGCCTTGGAGATTCACGATGATGTCGGCTGCTGGCAGTTGATCGAGGGCTTCGACAATCCGGGCCGTGCCGCTGGTGGCCTCTGGGCTGGTCATGATCGCCTGCCCACCAAAGCTGGTGACGGCATCGGCGATCTCATCACTGTCGGTGACCACTACCACCTCGGTTGTGGCCGTGGCGCGGCCCGCCGCTTCACACGTGTGGGCAATCAGTGGACGGCCTGTGTCGGCGAGGAGCATCTTGCGGGGCAGCCGTGTGCTAGCGAGCCGGGCAGGGATCACGATCACGGCGGTGGCGGACGAGGAGCTGTGTGCTGGCATGGGAGTGACCGGTGGCGTACCTGTGGCGTGCGGCGAGCATCCGTCGCTCGCGACGAAAGATCACCTTCTCGTGGATTCTCTCAATGTGCAGGATCGTGGGCTATGTCGGTTTTCCCACGTCGCATTGCGTGCAGCGACTCCGACTCCGAGCGTCCCGCAGCCGGCTCACGGCAGCCGCGTAACTGCACTCCGGTCATCAGAATCCGGCACATCCCTCACCGGCCACTCGGAGAAGACGCTTTTTGGGCCAGAAAGCAGGGGTGCTTGCTCAGGGCGGGCGGGCTGGTAGCATCAGAATCGGCCGAAAGGCATTCCCCGCGCCCGAGTGGCGGAATTGGCAGACGCGCAAGATTCAGGTTCTTGTCCAGGTAACTGGGTGGAGGTTCAAGTCCTCTCTCGGGCATTTTCAGGCGGCATCTCTGTGTCGCCTGACGCTGGTCGTGGCTCTTCCCGATTGGCTCTCAGGCCTCTGATGCGATCACGGGATTCGGTGAGGCCGTGAATGTCGCTGTCGAAGCAGCCGCGTTGATCCCCCACGCCTTCACGGTACGATAGCCGTGGGGCCGTAGCTCAGCGGTAGAGCAAGGGACTTTTAATCCTTTGGTCCAGGGTTCGAATCCCTGCGGCCCCACTTCGCTCATGGCCTTCCTTCTGCCTGAGCCTTATGTGATGCCTGGTTGTGACCCACTCGATCCGCCCACCGTCTCCTGCTTGGAGGGGTTGTCTATCGAGCGAAAGGTCGTGGCGGTTGATGGTCACACCGTCGCTGCCGAGATGCACCTGCTCGAGCGGGGCAAGGCTGGCGATCGCCCCACGGTGGTGTTTCTCCACGGGGTGCTCACGTCGAGCTGTCTCGCCGCAGAACTGTTTGAAGACCCTGCGGCGGTCTCGTGGATTTCACTGAGCCTGCCCGGTCACTTTGGCGGCAGTCTGGCCGCGGGCACGCGTCGAGAGGACATCGACAAGCGGCTCTATGTGCGACTAACTGAGGGAGCCTTGCAGGAGCTTGTGGGCTCGCAACAGGTGATCCTTGTCGGCTGGTCGCTCGGTGGCTTTACGGCGCTGGCGGTGACGGCAGCTCATCCGGAACGGGTGCTCGCGGTGGCGAGCCTGGCGGGCTTCGCCGAGCCGAGGTTTACCGGAGTGGTGCGTGTGCTCTCGTGGCTTGTGCAGCTGCCGGTGGTTGCCCGTGTGGTGCGGTTTGGGATCTGGGTGGCTGCCTGCCGGCCGCGGTTCTTCTGGCTGATGGCCCTGCTGACAGCCCACAACTGGCGGGCCTGTTTCACACCCGCCGGCAAGGCGACCTTCAACAGCATCTGGAGTCGCTACCGCTGCCATGATGCGGAGTCGCTCACCAGCATTCTGGCCACGCTGCATCGCCTCAACCTGGGAACCGCCGTCAGTTCCATTCGCTGCCCGGTCTGGATCGGTTCTGGCAGCCGCGATCCTGTCGTGCCAGTGGCGGAGGCGCGTCGGATTGCCGGGCGGCTGCCGCAGGCGGAGCTTCAGGTCTACGACGGGGCCGGTCATATGTTTTTCTGCGAGTGGCCCGGCTTTCGAAAGCATCTCGCTGCCTGGCTTGCTGGGATCTCTCGGCAGTAGTCTGTGGGCTTGGGCCATGTTGTCGATGGTGGCAATCGCCTGCCGACTCACTGCGGAGGGATGAACTGATGCTGCAGCAGCAAACGCGTCGCCTGACACGGCTGGCATTGACGGGGCTCTGCTGCCTGCTTCTGACCAGCAGGGGGCAGGCAGAGAGCGACCAGGCCGAGGTCCCCAACATCGTGGTGATCTATGCCGACGACCTCGGCTATGGCGATGTGCAGTGCTACAACCCCGAGCGTGGCCTGATTCCTACGCCGCACATCGATCGGCTGGCGTCTGAAGGCATGCGGTTCACCGACGCCCATTCCTCCTCCGGTGTCTGCTCTCCTTCGCGATACACCCTGCTGACGGGCCGCTATCACTGGCGGTCGCGGCTGCAATCGGGCATCGTGAGCACCTGGGGGCCGCCGCTGATTGCCGCCGACCGGATGACGATCGGCACGCTCGCCCAGCAGCAGCAGATGCGAACAGCCTGCATCGGCAAGTGGCATCTCGGCTGGGACTGGGAGATGTCGAAAGAGGAGCGGTCGCTGATTGCCGGCTTTCCGAAGCCGAAGAATGCCCAGGCTGTCGAGCCCATCACAGACGCTCATCGCAGCACATGGGAAGCGGTGTTCTCGAGAACGATCCCCGGCGGGCCCGCCACGCGTGGCTTCGACATTTACTTCGGAACGGATGTGCCCAACTGGCCGCCCTACTGCTTCATCGATCAGGACCGCACGGTGGGGATTCCCTCAGAACTGCTGCCTGCGGCCGATTTTCAGAACAATCGGGCGAGCGTGCAGGGCCCCGCTCTGGAAGGCTGGCAGCTTGAGAAAGTGCTCCCAGAGCTCTCCGCACGGGCTGTCGCCTTCCTCGAGGACTGCCGCCAGGACGACGCATCGTTTCTGCTGTATCTGCCACTGACCTCGCCACACACCCCCTTGGCGGTGAACGAGCCATGGAAGGGAGCGAGTGGCCTAGAGAATGCGTGTGCGGATCTGGTCATGGAGACCGACGCGGTGGTGGGTGAGGTACTGGCTGCCTTGGAGCGGAATGGCCAGACCGACAACACGCTGGTGGTGTTTACCAGCGACAACGGGTTTGCCCCATATGTCGGCGTGGCAGACCTCGAGAGTCGCGGGCATTTCCCCAGTGGGCCGTTGCGGGGCTACAAGGCCGATGCGTGGGAGGGTGGCCACCGCATTCCGTTTGTCGTGCGCTGGCCTGGGGTGGTGAAGCCGGGCACGATGTGTGACCAGTTGGTGCACCAGGCCGACCTGCTGGCCACGTTTGCCGACTGTTTGGGAGTGGAACTGCCCGACACCGCGGGCGAAGACAGCGTGACACTGCTGCCTCTGCTTACCGGCAGCACGGAGCCCGTGCGTGAGACGGCTGTGAGCTGCTCGATTAAGGGTGTGCCGGCGGTGCGGATGGGAAGCTGGAAATACATCCCAGCTCCGGGCTCGGGCGGCTGGGCAAAAGGTGGCGACCCGCAGCAGCCGGAGCAGCTCTACGATCTTGCTGTCGATCTTGGCGAAACGACCAACCTTGCTGGAAGTCAGCCCGAACGGGTGGCAGAGGCCAAACGGGTGTTGCGAAGCACGATCGACGGTGGCCGCAGCACACCGGGTGAACCTCAGGCAAACGATGTGCCCGTCACGATGGCGAAAAGTCTCACTCCGTAGGCTTGGGGCGTTCGAGGCCTGCTGACAGTTTTGGAATCGGCTGCGAGAGTACGTCTGCTGCTGTCCATCCCGCTTTGCGAAGGTCGCGGAGTGCGAGTCCGGCGGTGCGTTTGGCGAGCCGCTGGCCGCCGGCATCACAGATCAAGGCCTGGTGGCAGAAGGCTGGTGGCTCCCAGCCGAGAGCCTCGAAGAGCAGCAGCTGCCGGGCCGTGCTGGTGAGTAGGTCTGCTCCACGCACCACCTCCTCAATCACCATGGCGTGATCGTCAGCCACGCAGGCGAGTTCGTAGGCCGCCAGGTCGTCGCGGCGCCAGACAACGAAGTCACCAAAGTCGACGCCGGCGGTTCGCACCACCTCGCCCGCTGC
>Ga0181607_10002705_pt1 | contig 15627 bp, 18 predicted proteins | sample 041ome_9_FD_132420 | JGI IMG/M metagenome (GOLD analysis project Ga0181607, IMG submission 132420) | Coastal salt marsh microbial communities from the Groves Creek Marsh, Skidaway Island, Georgia - 041413US metaG (megahit assembly) | ecosystem: Environmental > Aquatic > Marine > Intertidal zone...
GTGGCAAAGAATGTGGCAGCTTGTGACGAAGATGGATATTATACCAATAAGGTTCTCAAACACATTATTACGGAAACATATATACATAATTCATTACAAGTGAACGACAATAGCAGTTTAGAAGCAATTTAATGGTGTATTTCGAAGAAAATATTATAGTAATAACAGTTAGAAGATTTTGAATTTCAATTTACAAAGTCAAAAAAAAGTCGGTAAAATATTTGGAAAAACGGACAAAAATAAATGTCCAAAAATGGGTATTAGGTGAACTAGTTTTTTTTTCGGTGTATTCTTACTGGTCTCGTAAGAAGGACGAAATAAAATTTTAGGTCGCACTGCATATTTTTTTTTGGTTTGAAAATAAAATATCCGGACATTTTAGGGAAAATGGGTTACAAAAAAAACGAGAATAAAAATAAAAGTTACTATTGTAAAAAATGTGATTTTTCATGCAGTTATTTGTCAGATTTTACAAGACATTTAAACACTGCAAAACACAAAATGGTTACAAATGGCTTAATAAAAAACGAGAGCAATTATGTATGCGAATGTGGTAAGGAATATAAATTCCGTCAAGGACTCACGAGGCATCGACAGTCTTGTAAACTCGTTAAAAAAAACGAGAATTTTATAGATAAATTAGTCACACAACATGACACTAATAATAAAATCATAAAAGACCTTACTGATAAAATTTCTTCCATGTCACTAGTAACACAGACACAGAATAATATTCAGAATAATATTCAGAATAACACACAGAACAACTTTAACCTTCAGTTTTTCTTGAACGAACAATGCAAAGATGCTATTGATTTTGACTCTTTCTTGAAACAAATAAAAATTAACGTTGATGACATGATGATGTTTGGAAATACAAACTACAATGATAGCATGATAAGTATTATTAATAGAACACTCGGTGCAATGGATATTTATAAACGTCCATTGCATTGTACCGATCAAAAACGTAAAGTGTTTTATTCCAAATTAGACGATGGTTCATGGGAAAAAGACACAGATAAAAAACAATTAACACGACTGATAAATGATATTACTAGTAAAAGTACCAAGTATCTCTACAGTGAATGGGAAGAAGGTATAAAGATGCGTGAAAAGGACCCTGATACACATGAATTTAAATGGTATATGCGTGTGGCAAAGAATGTGGCAGCTTGTGACGAAGATGGATATTATACCAATAAGGTTCTCAAACACATTATTACGGAAACATATATACATAATTCATTACAAGTGAACGACAATAAGAGTTTAGAAGCAATTTAATGGTGTATTTCGAAGAAAATAAAGGTTAGTGATACACTACAATAACGGCAATATTTCCAAGCAAAACAACAATGCTGTGTGAAAATATAGAATATTCGTGATTTTTTACAGTAAGAAAATACTTACTATATGCATAGAAAAATATCATACAATACACTATTATAATGACAGGCAATTCTCTTGTGTAATTGAAACTATTATACAAGTGATACAAAACATTAAAATGAGCCATGAATTCATCTATCTTCATTATAATACCATATTTAGGGCAACTCCAAAATAAGTAACTAGTAACTGTAAGTAATAAAGATGGGGTACAATGTATTATATCCGTTTTACAATATATCAAAATGGTTGTCGCTATATGTAACATATTCAAGTAACACATAAAATGGTATAATGGTTTACTGAATCTAACATTGTGTATAATATCAGTCATATCTATATATAAACATTACTGTTTATGTGTGTAATAAAAATAGTTATGGAAATAAGTTCAAATATCAAGTAAAATAATCACATATTAGTAAAATGTTATTCAGCCAAATACAAAACATAATACATAATTGTAATCAAACAATCACATATATCAACGATATAACGCAATGTTTACCGGAAAATAATTTTATATTGTTGTTATCATATTTAGGTATTGATAATGTGGAAAAATCACCTAATGGTATTTACGACGATGGACTTGTCACACCCAAATCACATTGTAATTATTTACTCAAAATATCATGGTTATCATTTTTCTCTGGAATATTCGCATTATATAAAGGTCATTATGAATTGAGCCCTGTACCATTGGGTGTATGGTTGACGTCAATAAATTATTGGTGGAAACCCGATTATTCATGGCGAAGATATCTAGATATAACCTTTGTGTGTATAGCACTTATATATCAGTTATACAAAGCAAAAAATTATGAAAACGCGATTGGATATTATATATTCACTATTTTATCATGTGTATTATTTCCAATAGGGGTTTATTATGCGAAAACATCTCCCGCATTATCAACATTTTATCACGGAATGATACATATATTTGGAAATGTTGCAAATATAATTTTGTATTTGAGTAATCGGGAACCTATATGTAATACTACCGTTTAATGTAATATAAAAAAATATAACATTAGATATATTATGGATGATATTACGAACGATTATACGCCCAAAGAAACAATAAAATACGTTGATATTTGTTGTGGTTTAGGATGGGGTGACGAAGCAAAAGGAAAAATTGTAGCTGGATTAGCAAATCGTTACAATTATGTATGTAGATGGTCTGGTGGTTCAAACGCAGGACATACTGTTTATATCGATGAAAAAAAATACAAAACACATTTAATACCATGTGGTGTATTTTCAAAAGTTAAATCTATTATTGGACCGGATTGTGTTTTGAATCTTAAAAAGTTCAAAGAAGAGATTAAATATTTAACCGATAATGGATTTGATACATCGGTGGTGAAAATATCGCCCAAAACACATATTGTTACAGAAGAACACATTGACGAGGACATAAAAACATTGAAAAAAACACAGGGCTCTACAGCACAAGGTATTGGACCATGTTATTCTACCAAGTATGCACGCAAAGGGTTACAAGCAAAAGACGTTGAAGAATTGAAGGATTATATGTGGGATGGTGAATTAAGAGGTAAAATACTATGTGAGGGCGCACAGGGATATTGGTTAGATATTAATGCAGGTAAATATCCATATACCACATCATCATGTACTTTACCTTATGGTGCTTGCAGTCTGGGGTTTTCGCATCAACATATACGAAAAGTATATGGAGCAATAAAAATATATGATACACGTTCTGGTTTTGACCCACTTTTCCCAGAATCGCTAATGGATGACCCAGAATTGAAATTATTGGGAGAATTAGGTAATGAATATGGTGTTACCACTGGACGTAAACGTATTGTGAATTGGTTAAATTTAGATTTATTGGCAATAGCTACAAGAGAAACGGGAACAACACATTTGGTTATATCAAAAGTAGATATAATCGAACAATTAAATATATTCAAGGTAATAAGCAATTCGAAAATAGTAGAATTGAAAAATATAGATGAAATGCGGGATTATATATGTATGAAATTGTCTGTAGAATGTCCTTTTATGGTTAATATTGCATTTTTATATTACCCATTTATAAAAAATAGTTTTGAGTTGTAATTTGATATAGAAATTATCATGATAATACAAAATGACAATTCAAAATATTCCAAAAAGTAATCATTATGTATATAATAGTCGTAATCAGCGTCTCCATGTAAAAATATATTATAATCGTCAATTTGAGAACCATCACAAGGGTTACATATTTGTCGTCCATGGATATGGGTCACATATTACACCGACTAAAAAGAAAAATGAGACAAACTAAAGTGAAAATATAATAAAAAGATATAAATATTTTTATTATATATAGTATCGTAATGGATAAAGATGAAAAAATAAAAGAAATATTGGAAGAGAATGCTAAACTAAAACAGGAATTACAAGAAACCAAAGAACACCTCAAAAAATACACTGCACCATCAAGTAGAAAAGAATATTATGAAAAGAATAAAGATGTTATAAAGGAACGAAATAGAAAATATAAAGAAACTACTAATTACAAATCTACACCAGAACAAAGAAAGGAATACAATAAACAAGCATATTTACGAAGAAAAGAAAAACTAAAAAAGGAAATGGAAGAAAAACAAAATAATGAGAATATTTAGGAATAAGTAGATTATTGTAAAAACCACTTAAAATTAAAATATTTAGTAAATATATAGAATGGGGAAAAAGAAGAAGAAGGATACTTTCCAAGAGTTCCGTTCCGCAGATAAATCTGCTTACACTACCATCAAAACCACACTCAAAACTGTATTACATAACCACAAAGAAGTGCTACCAGTCATTACTAATTTGGTTTTTGAAATGAATGATTTGATGATACACTCTTACCAATTTATTAGATTGTATATATTGAAATGTTATAACGACAATCAACCTTTACCTGAAATAAATGAGAAGTTCATTCTGTATTGTATCAAGGTATTAGGAGAAAAAACGAATACTGGAAGAAAAGAAAAAGATACATCTATGTTAGACACTTTACAAGAGTTTTATGATACGGAATACCAACCTTTACTCAATCACGAAAAGACACCATTAAAAAATAAATCCAATATGCTTCCGTATTTAGCAACACAACTACATACTTCCTTATCTAACAATACACAAGAGCACTTTATCCAACACTTTCTTCGGTTCATCAATAAAACCACAAAGGATATTACAGAAGACAAGGCAGTTTTATTCAAGTTTAAGAAGCAATTATTAGAATGTAATGAGGAAACAGATGCTATATTTGATGAATGGAAACGCACTCATTTACATAATATTCTTCCTGAAAATATCAAAAAGTCAGTTCATTATGGTGTGAAAGTTAGTCCATTTGATTATTTGAAGGGTATGTTGTATATGAATGCTGTATTAGAAAAGGAAGACCATAAGTTATTTCAACCTTTACCATTACGCAATAACATTATTCCCAAACATATCATTTTGGATACTGCGTGTGTCGTCAATCTCTTTTCATTGGAAGGAAAAACGAAAACAGAATTATTCAAAGCAATCAAGGAAAATCAATATGATGTATGGAATAATTTGTTGAACTTACAACATAAAACATTCAAAAGCAAACATTATCAATTTCATTATCAAATACAAACAGATGGAATTAGTTGTTCTTTATTGTTTATTCGTAAGGATTTGAAAGATAAGAAATGGGGAAGTAAAGTTCCTACTTTACAAGAACAAGATTTTCATAATATAGAAGATTTATCCATAGAACAACTGGATACTTTGAAAGATAGGAATATTGTTGGTTGCGACCCTGGAAAGCACTCGTTAGTGTATATGATGGATAGTCAAGGAAACAAACTCCAATTTACAGCATCGCAACGGAAGATAGAAAGTTATGGGAAGCGAAATGAGAGGATATTATTACAAGAAAAGAAACGGAATAATATCATAGAAAAGGAAACTCATTTATCCAGTAAAAACAGCAAATCGGTAGATTATGAAAAGTTCAAGGTGTTTCTGGTAGAAAAGGATAAACTGAATAAAGAAACAACCGAGTTTTACAAGCGTGATGTTTGGAGGAAAATGAAGTTTCGTCAATATAGTTATGGTAAGAAAAGTATTGATACATTCCTGAATAAAATCAAGGAAACTTTTGGTGAGAATGTCCTAATTGGTTATGGTAATTGGAGCAGAAATACACAAATGAAACATATAATGCCTACGATGAATAAAGGATTACGGAAACTTATCCATAAGAAATATGATACTATTACCATCAACGAATATTACACATCTCAAAAATGTTGTGAATGTTATACTGATTTGAAACATTGTAAGGATAAAAAAGGAAAGGAAATATACAGATTATTCCACTGTTCTAACTGCGTGAGTTCCAAAAACAAAAATATCGTATTTAGAACAAGGGATAAGAACTCTGCTATTTCTATAATGAAACTTACAAAGGAATGGATAGAAACCCAAACCAGACCAAGTGAGTTTCAACGACAAGCGTCTTTCACCTGTGGAACACTAACAGGGTTAAGTAAGACGATCGGCAATGAAAAGGTTGCCTATTGATTTTACACTACTTTAATTTTTAATGGGATTTTGTCTCATTTTTCTTTTTAGTCGGTGTAATGAATGTGAATGGATTACATGATATCATGTTGAATGAACCCGAAACAGCATCAAAGATTATAATTGATTGGTTAGACCAGCAAACGTCTGTGTATGAAAATTGAAAACAGTCTTCTACGTTTATGAGTAATAATTATACGAGAATATGACAAAAACTACAAAACGTATTCATGCTAGCAGCAACCATTGCGACTGTTGTATGCATTGCTGTATTCCCGTTTTAGGTGTCATGATAACATTAGAACAAATAATGAAAGGATTTTGTTTACCATGTTATATTGACTGCAATAAGGATACTGACGAAAATAATAAAATTTCATCCATAATAAATGAAGATTTACAAAATAGATATACAGGTACAGTATGGGGAATTCGTCGCTGATAATTTGGACTATGCCAGGTGTATCATTGAAAATATGTAGAAAATGATAAAAATTGAAACGTTATGAATATGGTAATCAACAGTAAATGATTTTATTGTAACGAATAAACGATGATTACACCAAGCGAGACTAATTTTGAACCCATAATCGATGTATCCATGTCAGTTCCGACATCGGAGTCACCATCAAATATGTTACATCATCCTTCAGATGGATATGAATCGTGTGATGATGATAAAGAACGAGATTTTGATGCGTCCAAGTTGTTAATAGACCTAGTAGAAAAACAATATGAAAAAAAACAAAACCGAAATATCTGGGAGAATAGTAAATGGAAGCATATTGCGGAGTTGGAGAATGATGATGTTGGAAGAGTAGGTGAAAATTTCGTTCAAACGCTTTGTGATACCTGTGACATTGAAGCATCCATAGACGGCACCAAGACGAAAGAGAAGGGTGGTGGTATTGGTGATGGCACTATAAAAAATAAATCGGTGGAGATAAAGACAGCCCGTGGAGGTTCGGGTAAAGCAATGTCTTTTCAACACGAATTGGGTGAAAAACCCTGGCACGCTGATTATATGTTGTTTATAGATATTGGACCTAACTGTTTCTATTTGACTCTGTTTCCCAATTTCAAAGAAGAACAATATAAATCATCTTGCAAATGTGAGCCATATTTCCCATCTCGTTCATTTTGTTGGCGCAAGGGTTCAGGATGTTTCAAATTTGACACGACAGAAACACTAAACGAAGAACAATCAAAAAAAGAAAATCCGCATACTTTAAAATGGACTCCTGAAACAAAAAAAGAACATATACAAGATTTTATTCATAGAATAGTAACCGATAAACACATAGACGAAACACATAATCACGAAAATTGAGAAACAATTTGCGATGTACGAATATTATATGCTGAATTAGTGGATAAAAATGCCACATTACTCCAGTCAATAGTTTTAAATTTATTTATATTTTGATGTATATTTTTTTTAAATACAACACCATATCCTTTTTTCCCGGGCAATACATCAAATGATTCGTAATATCGCATATTATCTTTACCAAAGCATGTAGATGGCAAATATACATGACATTCATAAAACATCTCTTTGTTCCTAGTAGTCGATGGCGTCCCGCCATCGGAGAGCGAATACACTTGAATGACCGACGAATCCATTTTTTTGATGACATATTCGTCATTTTTATGATGTTTCGACCATATTTGGAAGATACATTCGACTTTCACAGAACGGTTATCTGGATCAATAAAATTGCTATTTATTTTTTCGCTGTATATCAGATTATATCCAATCACGCGTTTGCGTGGAACGCCCTTTCCGTCACTTTCAAATAATTGTGGCAGAATGAAGCATACATAATCGGCGAATTCATATGAATGATTGATAAATTTGAGAGCCATTTGTCCTCTTAAACCAAATGGAGGATTTCCGAAACATATATATTTTTGTGTAGTTTCATTGTCATCGCCACTACTCGGCGGTTTCCACTTCAAATAATTATACGCAATGATTTCGGGATGACGGGGTTCGACGTCAATTCCTATACGTCGCCCTTGTGGTAAAATATTCAAGAAATTACCCGAACCAGCACTGGGTTCAATGAAACAATATTCATTAATATCATCGTTATATTTTGCTAGAATATTGGTGGTTTTTTGTAAACAGTATTGGCATGTTTCTGTAGGGGTGAAGAATTGATCTTTTTCTTTATAGGTGAATTGTGAATAATCTACGTCTATTTTTGCCAGCGAAAATAATTCAAAACAATATGAGGGAGGCACATTAGATAGTTCTAACCATCGTTGGACGGTTCCTTTTGCTACATTCAGTTCTTTTGCTACATCTTGAATGGTTTTCGTTTTTAAAATATCGTTTAATATTTGTAATAATTGCATGATGTGTATTTTTGTTATATATAAATAATAAGATATGTATATATAATTTCAATTTTACAATTACAAACCATAAATGGGTAAAATATGACATAGTTCGGTGGCATTTATAGCACTATTACCGAAATAAATGTCGATAAATTCTTTGGTTCGTTCGTCATTGAGAGAGATGATGATTTTTTTATACATTTCAATGAGTGGCTGGTTCTCGATTGTGTTTTGATATTTGATACAAATCAAATGATTTTCTATTAGGTATTCAAAACCGCCCTCGATTAACAAATAGTTGAATTTATAATCTCCTTTTCCGTAACCGCGATTTACAACTAAAAGGGGTTCATTGGTTCCTTCTTTCAAAATATAATTCTTCTTTTGTTTATTGGTATATGATTGTAGTTCGAGTTTGTTGTCTCTGATATCAGAGCTATAAATGAGTGTTGTATTTTCTTTGTTATCGGTTAGAATGTCTTTACATTGGTTCCATACAACGGTACCGACATTGACACAGAAACCCAATTCATAGAGATTTTTGCTATTTTTATATAATTTTTGGAGTGTTTTGATGTTATTTGGTTCCCCGAAGATGATATATTCTCCGTTTTTGATGGCGAATTTGTTATTGTTTTTAACATCTGTTTTGTTTTGTATATTCATGATAATGGTGTGTTGTTTTGTGTCGATAAAATCGTCGGTGCAGTTGACAATATTCAGTATTTTGAAACTATTAAATATATATTCGCGTGTTTTGTTGTAATATAAACAATTCAGGAAATTCTTTGGTAAGATGAAACTAATAATGCCGTTCTTATTAAGCATTTTGAGTGATTTTATGATGAATAGGATAAAAATATTGGGTCGCCCATCGAAATAGTCGTGATATTCGTTATCCACGTTGCTTTTTTTCATAACAAAATATGGTGGGTTCCCGATAATAAGGTCGTATTTATTTTCTTCAGAGGTGGATAAAAAGTCCGCGTGTTGTATAGAAATATTATCATTATTTAAATCCTTGATGGAGTCATAAATATGAGTATTAAATTCAATGGCAGTAATGTCTAATGTGGGATATTTGGAATGAATAGCATTCACATATTCACATGAACCACAAGAGGGTTCAAGGACAGTTTTTATTTTTGAAAAGTGTTTAGATAGTAATTTTAAGTTACTTTCAATAGTTTTGGGTGGCGTAAAATAGATCCCATCTTTTTGTTTATCTGCTTTATTTATTTCCTTGGAAAGGGTGATAGACAATTCACTGAATGACATATTATAATATTATAAGAAATATGTTTTATATGCAATTTCAAATATGTAAAAATCCTTCATATACTATTTTTGAACTCATATTTCATGCCTCGCTGGAAAATGCGAATACAAATGAAAATATATAAATGGTAGTTATATATTTTTACGTTGTGATTATCATCATTAAGGTTCCCGATTTACTTAACTAGATTCCCAAAATTCATTTAATATATTTTCAAGTTTATTTTTATCACTGGTGTTTTTCACATCTTTTTTGATTTTATCATTTAATGATGCTGTAATATCATCTTTGAGTTCGTCTATTTCATCTTCATCACGTGTATCACTTCTGATAATCGTTTTCAAATTATTTAATATTTTCGCATATACAGCATCATCCGCTTGATTGGGTTCTTTGGCGATCTTTGTAATCATTTTATGAACCTCATTAAATAATTTTTTCTGTGATTTATCAAGTTCTATATGATATTCTTCTTCGTCAATGCTTTCATCGTTTTTGATATTTTCAGCGATCTTTTGTTCCAATTTTTTTTCAGCAGCAATCACATTGTTAGCAGAGGTATTTAATTTCATAGCTAATTTTGCAATTCTATCATTTTCTTTTTTAGCATCGGCCATCATTTTTTTGACTGCCTTTATTTGTTCTTTCTCGGCTTTTTTCGCTTGTTTTTCTGCTTCCTTTGCCTGTTTGGTAGCCTCTTTCGCAGCTTCCTTGGCTTGTTTGGCTGCTGCTTTCGCAGCTTCCTTTGCCTGTTTGGCCGCTTCTTTCGCGGCTTCCTTGGCGATGCGTTTTTCCATCTTGGCGGCTTCCTTTTCAGCTTTTACACGTGCTTTTTCCTCTTTTGTCATACCTCCATAACAGCTACGTGTTTTATTCTTGGGTGGTTTCTTAAATATTTTACGAGTAGCTTTTTCAGCTTTCATTGTACCAGTCATAACACTATATATAATGTGGATATAATTTTTTGTATTTTAGATTTTATTAGTGTAATATATAATTATGAAAAACAAAAAGATAGAAATAACTAATTATTATTGTGAGTTTTGCAATTATAAAACGCAAATAGAAAAATATTATACTCATCATTTAACCACATGGGAACATAAAGTCAACCAAATGACTAAAAATAAAAAAAAAGATACATATAAATGCTTACATTGCTGTTTCGAAACAACAAATACAACAGTATTTAACACGCATATGCAGTCGGAAAAACATAAAAAGAACGCAGAAAAAATGAAAAATGATAAGGATACTTCCGGGCGCGAAGCGCCTGTATGACGGGTCATATCGCCGATGTTTCTATCCATCCTAATAAAAATTACATGTTCCTTATAAATATGTAATTTATGGTAATAACAATAAGGGTAGGTTCCCGATATTGAAAAGAAAAAATTGATTTTAAAAATACATAAATATAGTAACAACAATAATATAATTATATCTAAACAAGAGTATGTCTGAAAATAAACCAGTTAAATTTACACGTGAATATTTAAATAGCGAAAAGGTTTGTCTTGTAAATGGTGATTGTTTGGATGTCATGTTAAACATTGATAAGAAATCTGTTGATTTAATACTGTGTGATTTACCTTATGGAATGACAAAAAATAAGTGGGATGTTGTTATTCCATTTGACAAATTATGGGCCCAATATAATAGAATCATAAAGGATAATGGTGCTATTGTGTTATTTGGCAGTCAACCATTCACTACAATGCTTATTTCAAGTAATATGAAACATTTTAGATATTGTTTAGTTTGGGAAAAAAATAAATTTAGTGATTTCCTGAATGCAAAAAGAAAACCGATGAAAACCAATGAAGATATTTGTATATTTTACAAAAAGCAACCGACATACAATATACAATATTGGTATAGCACACCGTATGAAAGATGGAATACACAAAAAGCGGTTGATAAACAAAGTAATTATGGAAATCATAAAGAGAATGTTGCCAAAAGTGACGGAAAAAGACTTCCTACAACAGTATTGAAATTTAATCGTGTAGAAAGGCCAGCACATCCAACACAGAAGCCAGTTGATTTGCTTGAATGGTTAATAAAATCATATACGAACGAAGGTGATACGGTTTTAGATAATTGTATGGGTGTAGGTAGTACTGGTATTGCGTCGAAAAAAAACAATAGAAATTTTATAGGTATTGAATTAGATGAAACATATTATAATAAGGCAGTTGAATTTATTCAGAAACAGGAATCAGAGACCGTATAAACTCTATATCTTTACGAATTAAATCATCACTCGCATTTACAGAATAACAGTTATACAAGTCTTTTGAGAACCATTTTTTTTGTGGTAATCTATCACAATCAACAAGTGTAGTATATACTAATTTTTTTTGTATTTCGTCTTTTATCTGGGTTTTTCTCGTATCCATATCTTCTTCTAATTTTTCGTTATATTTTTTGTATCGTGTAAAGCTGTGGATAATCAAAATAGGGAGATTTTTTTCTATTTGTTGGTATTTATTGATTGTCTTACAAAATCCAGTTAATGCACGCTCAAGGAAACATGAATCTAAATAATGACCTTTGTCTTCTTCAAATGCGATTAGTTTTCCTTTATAGGTAATAGACCAGTCAATATCAAACAAAGCATCATACTTTTCTTTAGAGACGTCAAAACCGAAATAATTCCATATACGTTTGCGGTGTGTTTCAAATGCTGCTCCAACAATGTCCTTTAATGCTTTTCCGGTTTCATGCATCGATTTTATATCATTTTCTGTTTCAATTAGACTTTGTTTATAGAATAGAATGTCATCTGTAGTTTCCATAACAACACGGTAATAATATAATAATATTATCGTCTATTTTAATTCAATTTTATGTCCATTCCTCCTAATAAAAATTGAACAAGATAATAAATAATATATTGTAAAATATAAATATAAAAATGGAACATTCAAATTCAATCATTGATTTGAATAGAGAAATTGTATTAAATGATTATAAAAGTGCTGAAAACATAAATAAGGAAAGATATATTAATGGTGATGTAAGGGCAGGTAGTGAATATAGCTATCCTAATCAAAAAGAAGATTCTATCGTAATATGTAATAAATTTCATGATACGAATGTAAGAGTTATTAGTATTGTAAAGAGAACAAAAGTAGGCATGGATGGACTTATGATTGAAATAGCAAAAAATATGGCTACACATCCTGATGATAATTTTACTTTACATAGACAAAATATATTCTTTATTACTGCGATGAGTAATGTATCCTGGGAAGAAAATATGAAAGATAAAATACCATCATGTTTCGAAGATAATGTATATCATCATGGTAAACTAAAAAGATTAAAAAATAAATTAATAAATATTAAAAATGCTATAATAATAGTGGATGAGATTGATTGTGGTGATAAAGAGGATCAAAAATTACATTTATTATTAAAGGAAAGTTCTATATTAGATATAAATTATATGGAAGAAAATAATATTCGGTTTGTATTTGTTTCTGCAACGATCGTAAATGAGTTGCGAGAATTATTCAAATGGGGAGATAAACATTATATACATTATATGACTATACCAGCTAATTATATAGGACATAAAGAATTTTTAGAACTTGGTATTATTAAAGAATATTATCCAGTTAAAGATGATAAAAGTGCTGAAAAATGGATTCAAGAAGATATTTTACAAAATTATGGTTCAGATTATAGGATTCATATAATTAGAAGTGATAAAAATAATGTAGATTTCATATTTAATGCTTGTATAAGAAATAATATACGTTTTAAAAATCACACATCAGATGACAGAATAACTCATGAAGAATTGGTATATCTATTTAATAATATTAATAATCATCTAGTTATAGTAGTTAAAGGGTTATATCGTCGCTCCGATTTAATTCCTAATGCTTGGAAAATAAAAGTGGGTGCTACACATGAAAGATATGTAAAAAAACCCGATACTAACGTTCAAGTTCAAGGATTACCAGGCAGAATTAGTGGGTATTGGAGAGATATCATAGAAGGAGGACATAAAACTGGTCCTCATCGAACATCTATTTCTGCTATAAATGAATATGAAGAATTCTATAAAAATCCTTCTGGAGACTCAAAATATAGCACAACTGGTTCAAAAAAAATATTTGTAAATCCAATATATATAGAAAATTTGAATTACAATAATAATAATGAAAATAATGTTGATAAAGACACTTATCGAATATATGATAACGAAGATATAGTTAAAAAAGTATGTAGTATTCTTCGTTATACTTACAGAACTACTAAAAATAATTCGCAAGGATTTAAAGAAACATCATTAAATCGTAAAAAAGAAGTAGTTTCATTAACAGATGCTATATCTAAAGTACCTACAGCATACGGCTATAATAATGGTGAAAAAACTTGGAGAACATACTACCCTTGTTATGTAGATGTAACAAATAATGAAACATTAAGATTTGTAGTAATAATTAGACCTGAAACTGATATAAATAAAGTTAAAAATGAAATAGATAATGTTTATCTATCATATCAAATTTAATTTTGTGAAAATGTTTTTGAGTTATTAAATATTTTTTTCCATTTTTTTGTTAGCCTATTATATAATTTAGGCAAACAAAAAATATAAAATGGATTCTTTAAAATATTGTTGTGAAATATGTGATTATTCAACGTTAATAAAACAAAATTATAATACACATTTAATTACACGGAAGCATAAAAATGCGTTGAATGCTAATAATGCTAACATAAATAAGTATTACTGTGAGTATTGCTGTTATCAAGCACCAAGATCAGACGCATATAAACAGCATACACAGACAAAAAAACATAAAAAAAACATGGAAAAATCTATAAATGGTGTAGATATAAAAGAACACAACGGATTTCATTGTGTATGTGGAAAAACTTATATACATCGATCGTCATTAAGCAGACATAAAAAGAAATGTGATATAGCACAAGGAAGAAAATCACTACCATGTAAAGAGGAAACACCAAGTGAACCAACAAATGAATTTATAGCGAATATGTTAGTACAACAACACGAAGAGAATAAAAGGCAACACGAAGAATATAAAAAACTAGTTAAAGAAAATAATAAAATAATAAAGGACCTTACAGAAAAGATATCTACAATGTCATTAGTGACAAATAATACACAGAATAACTTTAATCTTCAGTTTTTCTTGAACGAACAATGTAAGGATGTTGATCTGAAAACATTCTTGGATCAAATAATAATAACATTAGAAGACAGGCTTTCCTTCCCTCCTCCTTCTTCCCTCCTCCTTCTTCCCTCCTAATAAAAATTATATATTCCTTATAAACAAAATAAATTAAGTGACATCTTCAAATTCATATACTGCTTTCATCATATCAACTAACTCTTTTATTGTATTTTTTAATTCTTTTATCTCACTTATCATTCCAATTATTTCATTTTCTAATGAAACCGTTTTTAGTTCTACTTTTGGTTCTTGAATTATTTTAGTTTTTTTTTGTGTATTTTCTTTTTTTGTTATTGTTTCCAGTATTTGTTCTTTATCTAACTTTGTTTTTATTATTATTTCTTCAATAGACGCATCTTTTACATACATATTGTATGCTATAGTTCGTTGTCTTCCTCTTATACCACCAATAGTTCTATTGTGTGTTTGTGCTATAATTTCAATATTTATATTTTTATCTAATTCTTGTAATAATGTATTTTCTTCTTCGTCAGTCCATTTTTGTCCGAAATTTGAAGGATATTCTTTATCAGGATTTTGTGATTTTACCATTTTTAGCAAAGGACTTTCCATTATTTAACTATTACAATTTTAAATCTTCAAGGATGTAAACGTCCATAGGTGTAATTCAATTTTATGTCGCATCGCCGGTGTTTTTTCTCCCCCCCCTTTCCCTCCTTTCCCTCCTTTCCCTCCTTCCTAATAAAAATTATATATTCCTTATAAATATGTAATTTATGGTAATAACAGTAAGAATAGGTTCCCAATATTTACAAAGAAAAATAAAGTTGATCGCGGGTTGTTTGA
>Ga0181607_10002721_pt1 | contig 15583 bp, 12 predicted proteins | sample 041ome_9_FD_132420 | JGI IMG/M metagenome (GOLD analysis project Ga0181607, IMG submission 132420) | Coastal salt marsh microbial communities from the Groves Creek Marsh, Skidaway Island, Georgia - 041413US metaG (megahit assembly) | ecosystem: Environmental > Aquatic > Marine > Intertidal zone...
GGCAGTTCCGGCAAGACAGGCGTTAAAGAAAATTTACGCACAGTATTGGCACCCTCCGGCTCAACCCATGCCTCGGTCAAGTCATTTAACAACCATATTGGTGTTCCCCTCACTCTGGCACGTCTGCCGAAGTCGGTTGATTTCGCGATCTTTGAAATGGGCATGAACCATGCGGGCGAATTGTCCGAGCTATCGCTTTTGGTGAAGCCGGACGTGGCGATTATCACGACCATCAATGAAGCCCATATTGAAAATCTGGGGTCGATTGAGGCCATTGCGCGTGCCAAAGCTGAGATTTTTGATGGCATGCAAGGGGGTAGTGCCATTGTGCCGAGCGATAACCCGTATTGCGATATTTTGGTTGAGGCGGCACGTCGGCGACAATGTGAGATCATCGGATTTGGTGAGGCTGAACAGGCGCAAGCGCATCTGGAGAAAGCCCGCGCGCATCCACATTGCAGCTGTGTGCAAGCCTCTATTCGTGGTCAAAAAATCACTTATAAAATCGCTCAACCCGGAGCTCATCATGTCTCCAATAGTTTGGCAGTGTTAGCGACTGTGGATGTCGTTGAGGCTGATCTGGCACTCGCAGGTCTTGCCTTGGCCCAATCTGAGGCGCTCGAAGGGCGGGGGCAGCGTCATGTGCTGTCGCTTGAGGGGCGAAAAATAACCCTGATTGACGAGAGTTATAATGCCAACCCAGCATCGATGGCGGCCGCGTTGACGGTTCTCGGCGCCAGCGAGACGGGCGCGCGGCGGATTGCCGTTTTGGGAGATATGGCTGAACTCGGCGCCAGCGCCCCTCAGCTGCATGCGGCCTTAGCCGAGATTATCGCCCGCACAAATATTGATCGCCTGTATTGCTGCGGGCCCAATATGCGGCACTTGTTTGAGGCTGTGCCGGCCGAAGCACGGGGCGCGTATCGATCGACGCCTAAAGAACTTTTGTCTGTTTTGATGGAGGACCTTGTCCATGGGGACACGGTCATGGTGAAGGGATCAAATGCCAGCCAAATGGGCCGTGTTGTCGAGGCCTTGATCGGGGCAAACGCTTCTGAGGATCTGGACCCATCAAAAAACAACCTACCAACCGATCATCGAGTGAGCGCGTAATGTTGTATCATTTATCCCAGACCTATTTTGCGAATATGCCCGGTGCGAATGTTTTGTCTTACATCACATTCCGGGCCGCCGGCGCCACGATGACGTCGCTTTTTATCAGCTTCCTGCTCGGGCCTTGGTTGATCGATCGCCTCAAGGCAATGCAGGGAAAAGGTCAACCTATTCGTGAAGACGGGCCGCAATCGCATATTATTTCCAAAGCGGGCACCCCGACCATGGGCGGTTTGCTGATTTTGATTTCTGTCGTTATTTCGACAGCGCTGTGGAGCCGCTTGGATAATCCATTCGTCATTTTGGTGATGGTCACCACTTTGGCCTTTGGTTCGCTGGGGTTTGCCGATGACTATTTCAAAATTCGATACGGAAATAGTAAGGGTGTTCCGGGGCGCGTTAAATTGCTGGTTCAAACCCTCGTCGCGGGCGCTGTTGCTTATCTGATGAGCCGCGCCATGCCAGAAACGCTTGCCGTGTCGGTGGCCTTCCCCTTTTTCAAAGATACTTTGTTGTGGCTCGGCTTACCTCTTTTCTTGGTGTTTGCGGCCCTCGTTATGGTGGGTGCCTCTAATGCCGTGAATTTGACCGATGGTCTTGATGGTTTGGCGATTGTGCCCACGCTGATTGCCGCCGGGAGTTTCGGCTTTATTGCCTATTTGGTTGGGAATGTGGTGTTCGCAAATTATTTGCAAATTCACTATGTGCCGGGCGTGGGCGAGCTGGCGGTCTTATGCGCGGCCTTGATCGGCGCCGGATTGGGTTTTTTATGGTTCAACGCCCCGCCGGCCATGGTGTTTATGGGCGATACAGGCTCCTTGGCTTTGGGGGGCGCGCTCGGTGCGATTGCCGTGGCTACAAAACACGAGATCGTTCTCGGTATTATTGGGGGGCTGTTTGTGCTGGAGGCCCTGTCGGTCATTATTCAAGTTGCCTCGTTCAAGCTCACCGGCAAGCGCGTTTTTAGAATGGCGCCTATTCATCATCACTTCGAATTGCGCGGCTGGCCCGAGTCCACCGTGGTTATTCGCTTTTGGATTATCTCCGTCATTCTGGCGTTGATCGGTCTGGCCACATTGAAGCTGAGGTGATGATGCACAGTCGAGCCGCCACCCCATCACTCACAGCCGTCTTCGGATTAGGGCGCTCTGGCCTATCGACGCTGCGCGCCTTAAAGGCGGTGGGCGAGGAAGCGATCGGTTGGGACGATGCGGCGGCGGCGCGCGCTCAAGCGGAAGCCGATGGCTATCGGATTACTCATTTCGAGCCCTTATTGGACCAGATCACCCGCCTGATTGTGAGCCCGGGCGTTCCTGTTTATGGGCCCAAATGCCCCGCTGTGATCCGCGACCTCAGTGCGCGCCAGGTTCCGATTGAGGGTGATATTGATGTGCTGGCTGACGCGCTGGCGCAAGGCGCGCATCATCCCATTATCGTGGGTGTTACGGGAACCAATGGAAAGTCGACGACGACGGCCTTGATTGCTCACTTATGTGCCCAGACAGGTCGTTCGGTGGTGTTGGCGGGAAATATTGGTGTGCCGGTTCTCGACAGCAACTATGCTGAGGCAGATATTTTGGTGATTGAGCTGTCCTCATACCAAATTGAAACCTTACATCGCTTGCCGTTTGATATTGCCGTGTTAACCAATATCACGCCCGATCATTTGGATCGTCACGGGTCGATGGAAAATTATGTCGCTGCTAAACAAAAGATTTTCTCTCATGTGAAACGATCGGGATTGGCGGTTTTGGGAATAGACGGTGCGCATGAATATGCGCTTGCCCAGCATCTTACAGCGGCACACCGTCTAACGGTTGAAACGGTCAGCGTCACGGACCAACCCGCGACGCTCGCATTTGATGACCAGGCGCTGTGGACGAATGGGGCAAAACGATATGATCTCTCGGCGCTCACAACCTTGCGCGGGCGGCATAATGCGCAAAATATTGGTCTTGCGGCTTTAGTGGGCGAGCGCTTGGGCCTATCGCCCGATGCGATTGCAAGTGCCCTGGCTCAATTTCCGGGTCTGGCGCATCGGTTGCAGCCGATTGCGCATCAGGGGCGCGTTACTTTCGTCAATGATAGTAAGGCGACCAATGCCGAGGCAGCCGTCCATGCCTTGCGCGCCTATTCGCATATTCATTGGATTGTGGGCGGGCAGCCCAAAGCGTCTGGGCTGGCCGGCGTAGAAGATGCTTTGTCGAATGTCACGCGGGCCTATTTAATTGGCGAGGCCGCGGCTGAGTTTTCCGTTTTTTTGACGGATCACGGTGTGAATAATCAAATTGATGAAACGCTGGATCGTGCAGTTCGTGCGGCGGCGGCAGGGGCGGAAGCTGAAAACACGGAGGCAACGGTGTTGCTTTCTCCGGCTTGTGCGTCTTTCGATCAGTTTGGAAATTTCGAGCTTCGGGGCGAGGCCTTTTGTGCCCTTGTTCAAGACATGGTCAATGCTAGCGGGGCCGCCCAATGAATAGAGTGTCGCGCAGTGATCGAGGGCTCTGGTCAGATTGGTGGTGGTCTGTGGACCGGCCCATGGTGACGGTAGGCGCTGCGCTATTGACCCTCGGTTTGATCATGAGCTTGGCCGCAAGCCCCGCGGTGGCGCAAAAAATTAAACTGCCGCTATATTATTTCGCCAATAAGCAGGTGATATTTTTGGCGCTGGCGGCGGCATTAATGGTCGGGGTTTCTCTTCTGTCGCTCGATAATATGCGCCGGCTTGCGGTGAGTGTTTTTATGCTCTCGGCTGTGGGCATTGCTCTCACCTTGGTGCTTGGCCCCGATGTCAAAGGGGCATCGCGGTGGCTCTATATTTTCGGCGTTTCGGTTCAGCCCTCCGAGATCATCAAACCCGCCTTTGTGGTTGTCTGCGCGTGCCTCTTTGCGCGTCAAAATACGCGGCTCGATAGCAGCGGCGCCATTTACACATTCATTTTACTGGCGGGCTTATGCAGCCTGCTCGTCTTTCAACCCGATATAGGACAAATGACCTTGCTCATCATGGTTTGGATCGGGGTCTATTTCCTGGCCGGCGCATCGCTCTTTTTATTGATGTTTTTATGTGCCGTGGGTTTGTTGGGTGCCTATGCCATTTATCTCTACTTGCCCCATGTGACGAGCCGCATAGATCGATTTCTTGATCCAAGCTCGGGCGACACCTATCAAGTCGATAAGGCCATGGAGGCCGTTCGCGCATCGGGATTAACGGGGGCGGGGCCGGGTAATGGGCATGTGAAGTTCATATTACCTGACGCCCACTCCGATTATGTGTTTGCAGTTGCCGCCGAAGAAGGGGGACTGATTTTTGCAGGGATCATCGTCGCATTATTTGCTTTTGTGATTTATCGCTGTTTTATGCATGTGCTGCGCGAACCGCGCCATTGGGTACAGCTAAGCGTCGCGGGTTTAACCATTTTGTTCGGACTACAGGCCTGTATTAATCTCGCCGTTAATTTGAACCTCATGCCATCGAAAGGCATGACGCTTCCCTTTATTTCCTATGGTGGGTCCTCGTCCATCGCTTCGGCTCTGACCTTTGGTCTTTTGCTTGGTCTGACGCGGCGTCGGGGCGTGGTCGCGGCGTCGGGTGAGGTGCGGCCGACCGATCTCCGGATCACGGCGCTTCGGGAGGCGATTTCATGAGCAAGCCCGAAAAAATCATGATGGCGGCAGGTGGAACCGGCGGACATGTCTTCCCCGCATTGGCACTCGCCAGGGCATTGGCGGAAAAGCACATTCAAGTTCATTTTGTGACCGACCGCCGTGGCCATGCTTATATGAAAGAGTATAAAAGCGGTCCCGTAACCATTTTGTCCGCCGGATCTATTTTTGGCGGCTCGGTGATCACGCTTCCGGTGCGGGCATTGTCGATCGTGATCGGGTTACTGCAAGCAACCTGGGTGTTGATCACCCAGCGCCCCCATCTAGTGGTGGGCTTTGGCGGCTATCCCTCATTGGCGCCATGTTTGGTTGCGCGCTTTCTGGCTATTCCGGTTTTGGTGCATGAACAAAACGCGGTGTGCGGTCGGGCCAATCGACTATTAGCACGCTGCGGGGCTTATGTGGCCACCAGCTTTGCCGATACACGCTTACTGCCGAGTTGGTCGGGCCGCCGGACGCGGCGCACCGGAAACCCTATTCGTGCAGAGGTTCAACAACAAGCCCGTTTAGGCTATCGCTTCTTATCAAATGCGCGCCCGTTTGATCTTCTTATTTTTGGAGGCAGTCAAGGGGCGCAGGTTCTCAATCAAATTGTCCCTGCGGCTTTGGGGCGGCTGAGTGAAACGGGTCGACGCCGCCTGCGGGTGACCCATCAAGTGCGGCGTGAGCAAATGACCCAGGTAATGTCGGCCTATCACGATATTGGCGTTTATGCCGAAATTCGCGATTTCTTCGACGATATGCCCCGTCGAATTCGTCGCGCCCATTTGGTGATATCGCGCGCCGGTGCCTCGACCGTCAGCGAACTTGCGGCCATTGGCGCCCCTAGCATTTTAGTGCCGCTGGCTGTTTCGCTGGATGGGGATCAAACCTTTAATGCGCGGGCGCTGATGCAACGCGGCGGCGCCTGGATTATTCCGCAATCCAGTTTAGTGCCGGGGCGACTGGCTGCACGACTGGAGCGTCTGATGAATAATCCCGACCTGTTACGCCAATCGGCTGAGGCGGCGCGCTCAGTAGGCGTGTTGGACGCGACCGATAAATTGGTGCGCTACTGCTTATGTCTGGCGCGTCGTGAGCCGGTGCAGATTGAGCTGCCCAGCCATTCGGGGGCTAAGCTATGAGCCGCAAGATCAGCCCTAATCAATCAGGTGGTGCGGTTCGGCAATTTGCTGGGCAGCTGCGCCCGATGGGCCCCATGCATATTGTGGGCATTGGCGGGATCGGGATGAGCGGCATTGCCGAGGTGATGCATGCCATGGGATATCAGGTGCGCGGGAGCGATATTTCTGAAAATGCCAATGTGCAACGCCTGCGCGGCCTTGGATTAGAGGTGAGCATTGGGCATGCAGGAGAAAATGTGGTTGGCGCCGGCGCCGTCACCATTTCTTCAGCGGTCAAGAACGATAATCCTGAAGTTGTTGCAGCACGGGCTGCCGGCATTCCTGTTGTGCGCCGCGCCGATATGTTGGCTGAGCTGATGCGCTTAACACCCGCGATCACTATTGCGGGCACACATGGCAAAACCACAACCACCTCATTAATTGCAGCCGTTTTGGACGGCGGCGGGCTCGACCCAACGGTGATTAATGGGGGCATCATCAACGCTTATGGCACGAATGCGCGCATTGGTACGGGGCGGTGGATGGTGGTTGAAGCGGATGAGAGCGATGGCACTTTTGTTCGCTTGCCGTCCACCATTGCTGTGGTCACGAATATTGACCCTGAGCATCTCGAATTTTATGGCGACTATGCAGGCATCAAAAAAGCCTTCACGCATTATGTTGAGAATATTCCTTTCTATGGGGCGGCCGTGGTCTGTCTCGATCACCCCGAAGTGCAAGCGCTGGTCGAGCGCGTGACGGATCGCCGGATCGTGACCTATGGGTTTAACGCCCAAGCCGATATTCGTCCCACCAATATTCGTCTGGAAGGGACTACGCAAATTTTCGATTGCGAGATACGTGACAAGCAGAAGGATGAGGCCTTTATCATCGAAGATATTCATATGCCGATGGCAGGGCGACATAATTTGCAAAATGCGTTGGCTGCGATTGCGGTTGGTTTGGAGCTGTCGATTGCGCCAAGCCAAATCAAGAGCGGTCTCGCTTCTTTCGATGGCGTCAAGCGTCGTTTCTCAGTGGTCGGCACGTTTAATACAGCGCAAGCCATTGATGATTATGCGCATCACTCAGGTGGAATTGCCGCCGCTTTGTCGACCGCAAAAATGATTTGCAAAGGGCGGGTGACGGCAGTGGTGCAGCCGCATCGCTATACGCGCTTACGCGATTTATTCTCTGATTTTTGTTCTGCATTGAATGATGCGGATGAGGTGATCGTGCTTCCCGTTTATGCGGCGGGTGAGCAACCGATTGAGGGCTATCATGCGGAAAACTTGGTGGATGGCTTGCGCACGCATGGGCATCGTAATGTGCATTTTGCGGCCGACTTTAAGGCGCTCACCGATCATCTTCGGACCTCTATTTCGTCATCCGATATGATTGTGTGCATGGGCGCGGGCAGCATCACTCAAATTGCGGCTGAGCTGGCGGCACTCGATCGTCGAGAGGAGGGTGCATGAGCGCGGCTGTATCACCTCTCTTGGCTCACTTGCCAAACTGCCGCGGACGCTATGTAAGCGGACAAGCGCTGGCTGAGATTACCTGGTTTCGGGTGGGCGGCCCGGCTGAAATTCTCTTTATGCCGGCCGATCCAGAAGACTTGCAATTCTTTCTGGCGCATCGCCCAACAGAAGTGCCGCTGACGATTTTAGGTGCGGGGTCCAATGTGCTGGTGCGTGATGGCGGCATTCCGGGCGTAACTGTACGCTTGGGTAAAGGCTTTAACGATATCAGTGTTGCCGATGATGGCACGGTAACGGCAGGTGCCGCTGCCTTGGATGTAGCGGTCGCGCGCAAAGCCGCACAAATGGGGCGCGATGGGCTGAGTTTCTTCAGTGGCATTCCTGGAACTATTGGCGGTGCGCTAGCCATGAATGCGGGGGCTTATGGGGGTGAAACGCGCGATCGGCTGATCGTCGCTACCGCCTTCACTTTGACTGGGGAAGAACGCATTTTAAGCGCCGCGGATATGGGCCTTTCCTATCGATCGAACCCTATGGCGCCGGAATTGGTTTTTGTAAGCGCAACCTTTGCAACGGATGCAGGAGATCCCGACACCATCCAAAAAGCAATGCAGGACATCGCCGAGCAACGCGGCGCCAGCCAGCCCATTCGCAGTCGAACGGGCGGTAGCACCTTTAAAAATCCGGCCGGCACCTGTCCGGATGGTCCGAAAGCGTGGAAACTCATCGATGCCGCGGGGTGTCGGGGGTTGGCTCAAGGCGAGGCCCAAGTGTCTCCGCAGCATTGTAATTTTTTAATCAATCACGGACAAGCGAGCGCCGCCGATCTTGAGAGCCTCGGGGAAGCCGTTCGCGCCCGTGTTTTAGAAAATAGCGGCGTGGCGCTCGATTGGGAAATTAAACGATTGGGGGTGGCGTTATGAGCCGCGTTGCGCCGCATATCGCTGTTTTGATGGGCGGCTGGTCAGCTGAACGCGAGGTGAGTTTAGTCTCGGGTGCTCAATGCCAAGCCGCGCTGGAGCGCCTTGGTTATCGGGTGTCACCCATTGATGTCGGCCGCGATATTGCCTCCGTCTTATCAAGCCTTTCCCCGGATCTGTGTTTCAACGCATTGCATGGCGTAGGGGGCGAGGATGGCGTGATCCAAGGTGTGTTGGAAACATTGCAAATTCCCTACACGCATTCAGGTGTCTTGGCGTCAGCTTTGGCCATGGATAAACAGCGCAGCAAAATCATGTTCGCGCAGGCCAATATTCCGGTTGCTGAAGATCGGGTCTTTCTGGCCAGTGCTTATCGCGAACACCCATTCGATCGCCCTTATGTGCTGAAGCCTGTGTGTGAGGGGTCGAGTGTTGGCATTTACATGGTGTCAGACCCGCAAGGACCGCTCGCGCCCATCGAACCTACAGATATTATGATGATGGCGGAAGTCTATGTGGCGGGCCGCGAGCTCACATGTGGCGTCATGGGGGATACGGTTTTTGATGTTCTGGAAATCACCACGCAGCGCCAATTTTACGATTATGCCGCCAAATATGAACCGCAAGGTTCCGAGCACCATGTCCCGGCTGCGATCTCCGGATCAGTAAAAGAACAAATTCAAGAATATGCGCGCGCCGCCCATGAGGTAATTGGCTGTCGGGGCGTGACGCGCACGGACTTTCGTTTTGATGAAGCTGGTGTGGGCCTTGTGGCGCTTGAAATTAACACTCAACCCGGAATGACGCCGGTGTCTTTGATCCCCGAAATGGCGGCGGCGCAGGGCATTGGCTTTGATGAAATTGTGCAATGGCTTGTGGAGGATGCATCATGCCAAAAATAAGCAAAACACAAATGGGACGCTGGGCGTCTTTCACACAACGTTTCAAGCCATCATTCAGACCCCGTCTGACGGCGCCGACGCTTTCCCTCGCCATGTTGAAGAAAATTGGGTCAACAGCCATGATCGGGGCCATGGCCATTGTTATTTTTGCGGCATTTTCGATGCACTCGCAAATTGCGCATAGCTTGTCAGAAGTTGGATTTCATGTGCGCGACGTGACCCTAGTCGGGCGCTATCGCAACCAACGGGAAACCATTTTAGCGACCTTGGATATCGCGGCGGGCAGCCCCATTTTGGCGCTCGATATTGAAGATAAAAAATACCGGTTAGAAACGTTGCCGTGGATTAAAGAAGCGCGCTTGGTTCGGCGTCTTCCCGATCTTGTGCATGTCGATATCGTTGAATATGAGCCTTACGCCATTTTGGAGCGCGCCGATCATCGTTACTTGATTGACCGAGCCGGCCATAAAATTATCGATCAACACCTCGAGGCTTTTAACTATTTACCGCGGATACGCGGCCTCGGTGGCGAGTTTGAAGCAGCGCATTTGCTCGACTTGCTCGATCAGTACCCTGTCGTGCGCAATCGTCTTGTGGCGGCGAGCTGGGTCAAGGGTCGGCGATGGACGCTCCATTTGGACCATGGGGGAGACGTGCTTTTGCCGGAGGGCGACATGACGGCCGCTCTTGAGAAACTAATGGCGCTCGAAGAAAAACAGCGCGTGCTCGCTGTGGCGCGGCAAACGATTGATCTGCGCTTGGCCGATCGAATTTTACTTCGCCGCGATAGCGGTAAAGGGGCAAAAACGTGATCAAACCGAACGCTCCCTCGCAGGTTAAACGGACATCCGCGCATCGTCGACGGCATGTTGCCGTCCTCGAATTGGGGACATGTAAGGTCGCCTGTATTATCGCCGAAACACCATTGGCGGGCGAAACCGACGAGCGCGCGATCATCACCGGATTTGGTTACCATCGGGGGGAAGGGCTACGCGGGGGCCATGTGACGCATATGGTCGAGGCCGAGCGTGCGATCCGGGCAGCAGTAGACGGAGCCGAGCGCATGGCGGAGACGGCAGTCTCGGACTTGATTGTCAGCATCTCACCGGATCGCCTGATGAGCCGTATTGCGACGGTCGAAATTAGTTTGAATCAGCAAATTGTGACCGATGAGCATGTGGTGATGGCCATGCGCCATGCGACCGAGCAACTCTATCATACCGATTACGATATTTTACATGCAATCCCGATTGACTATGCAGTGGATGAAAGTCGTCGCCTGCACGATCCGCGCGGTCTCATTGGGCAAGTGTTGCGCGTAGATGTGCATGTGATCTCGGTTCCTATTGCACCCTTGCAAAATATTCGCGCCTGCCTCGAGCGGTGTCATCTCGATGTTCAAAAATTTATTTTGTCGCCCTATGCGAGCGCCTTGGCCACCTTGACCGCTGATGAGATGGATTTGGGTGTGCTGCATTTGGAGATGGGGGGATCGACCACAGGCTATAGCGTGTTTTTCGAGGGGCATCCCGTTTTATGTGGCGTCGTGCCTGCGGGCGCTCATCACATCACGCGGGATTTAGCGCATGGCTTAGGCGTGCCGCTGGCGACGGCCGAGCGGATTAAGAATTTGGTGGGGAGCGCCTTATCGACCAGCCATGGCGCCGATGAAATTGATGTGGCGTCAGATGGGGATGAACCCGTGATGGTGCAATATGATGCCTTGACCAAAATTATTCGCCCCCGCCTCGAAGAGACATTTGAGCTGGTGAAACAAAATCTATCGAAAAGCGACTTAGCACAGCTGGCGGGTCGGCGGATGGTGCTGTCCGGTGGTGGGGCGTCGCTTAATGGGGCGCGCGAATTCGCACAACATTATTTTGATCGCACGGTGCGCGTGGCGACGCCTATGCGCCTGAACGGGCTGCCCGATATGGCGGCACATACAGCATTTTCTGGCGCGGCAGGAGCCGTGGCCTATGCGCGTAAAGCTGATCAGACGGCTTTGCCGGCAATGCCTTTGCTGAGCCGGTGGTCGAATATCGGACAGTGGCTGAAATTAAATTTTTAAGAGGGGGAGCACAATGACACAGATGAAACCGAAAAAATCAAATTTTGCTCTCGGGCAAAAAGACCAGAACGAAGATCACGATCTTATGTGGGGGATTATTGATTTTCACATTTTAAACACGACCCACCAAACCCAACCCAATCATTGGATAAACTAGGGAGCAGATTATGAGCATTCAACTTACAATACCTTCAAAGCGCGAGCTTAAGCCCCGTATCATCGTTTTTGGTGTGGGTGGTGCTGGCGGCAATGCGGTCAATAATATGGTCGCTGCAGGCCTCGAAGGGGTCGATTTTGTGGTCGCTAATACCGATGCACAAGCACTCAGCCTCAGCCAAGCAGATCGTCGAATTCAAATTGGCGGAAAACTGACCGAAGGTCTCGGCGCAGGAGCTGATCCCTCGATCGGCGAAGCGGCGGCGGAAGAGAGCTTGTCGGAAGTTGTCGATATTATTCAAGGCGCCCATATGGCCTTTATCACGGCAGGCATGGGCGGCGGCACGGGCACAGGCGCAGCACCGGTGATTGCGCGGACGGCCCGTGAAAATGGTCTCTTGACCGTTGGTGTTGTGACCAAGCCTTTTGATTTTGAAGGCACACGGCGGATGCGCCTTGCCGAACAAGGCATTGAAGCGCTTGCGCGCGAAGTCGACACGCTGATTATTATTCCGAACCAAAATCTATTCCGCATCGCCAGCGCCCAAACGACCTTTGGGGAAGCTTTTGCCATGGCTGACGAAGTGCTGCATTCAGGTGTGTCGAGTATTACAGATCTCATGATCCGACCCGGCCTAATTAATCTCGACTTCGCCGATGTGCGCGCCGTGATGAAAGAAATGGGTAAAGCCATGATGGGCACGGGCGACGCTGAGGGCGAGAACCGCGCCATTGAGGCGGCTGAGGCGGCGATCGCCAACCCGCTTCTCGAGGAAGTCAGCATGCGTGGCGCCCATGGCGTCTTGATTAACATTACAGGCGGACGGGATATGACCCTGTATGAAGTCGATGCGGCGGCTAATCGCATTCGCCAGGAAGTTGACCCTGATGCCAATATCATCATTGGTTCGGCCTATAATGACGCGTTAAGCGGCATGATCCGTGTGTCGGTCGTGGCAACGGGTTTGGACGGTCAGGCACAGGCCACAGTGCAGACCGATCTGTCAGAGCAAACGTCAGAATTACGGGGTCAGGTGATTACGCTTGACCGCGGTCAAGAGTCGTTTGTTGAAATGGCCTTTGATGACGAGCCCGAAGGGGCAAGTGAAGCCGAGCAAGCGTTGGAGACATCTTCGATGCCGGCATCTGATCCGGTAGGCGCACAATCTTCTGCTGCCGCATCGGAGCCACCGAAAAGTGATCTTCCTGATTTTCTGGCAGAACGTCCGGTCATGCCGGCCAAGCGCGAAATTCCCAAGCGTTCGCGCAGCTTTTTAGAGCGTGTCTTTGGTCGCGGAGCGCCCAAAAATGAGGTTCACCAAGACCCCATCATTTCCGATGAACCGGTGTCTTTTGTGGACGACACTGAGGCCAAGGGTGAGACCAAGGGTGAGGCCATGGAAGCACCTCAGATCACCACGGAAAGGGTTGCTCAAGCTGCCGCTCCGGACACTTCTGAGCCCGCGCCTGAGGTCTCAGCTCCGCCAAGCCGTTCAGCCGAACCCTTGGTTGCCGCTCAGACGGTGCAAGAGCCGGCTCGTCCAGCGACCCGTCAACCTCATTTAGAGGATGAGACGGATATTGATGTGCCCGACCTGCCAACACGCGCAACAGCCTCGGTCGCTCCCCCTTCGGCAGTCCCAGCGGCAACCCCGGCTGTCGCTATTACGCAGGTGCCGGCGGCAACAAAGGCGGAAGCTCCAGCTGAGAAAGCGTCAACGGCACCAATTATGCAAGCAAATGCGCAAGCAGACGCAGTGGCGGCCCCCTCTGCCTCGGCCGTGAGCCCCTCTGCAGCGTCGACGGTCACGACGTCGCAAACCGTTATGAGCGCAGGTGGCGCCACAGCCTATGCGGGCGAGCAACTCGACATTCCAACCTTCTTGCGTCGATAAATATCGGATAAATAATATAAAAAATAGAACAGCTCGTCTTTAGTTTAATCTAAAGACGGGCTGTTTGCCGTTTAAGGCAGCCTTTTCAGTAGCCTTTTCAGTAGCCTTTTGAGAGGCGATCCAGGCGACTGCGGTATGTGACACAATTGTTACAAGGTGTAATAAAGAGTTAATTGAGAACTGGCCAAGACTTCCCTAAAACCATTTCATGAGAAGAGCGCATGCGCTTTTGAGGGGAAAAAAGTCAATCTAAACTTCGGTTGCCTGGCTTTCTCCATAAATGAAAAAGGGTTTTGTAGTTAATGACACCGCCACCTACCACTGTCGCGCAAATTCAAGAGCGCTTTGACGTGCGGCCACTGCCTTTGGGTATGGCCGAGGGTGTGGAGCGTCAACAAACCACTTTGGCAGAAGCAGTGTCGCTGTCGGGTGTTGGTCTGCATTCAGGCGCAGAAGTCAACATGACCATTAAGCCTGCAATGGCTGATATTGGTATTTTGTTCATTCGAACAGATGCGCCAAGCATGGAAGAAGGGCTGATTTCGGCTCTGTTTAGCCGTGTGTGCGATGTGACCCTGTCAAGCCGGATTTCAAATGTTCATGGCTACTCAATTGGAACCGTTGAGCATTTAATGGCGGCTTTTGCCGGTCTTGGCATTGACAATGCTGTGGTTGAGATAGATGGCGCAGAAGTCCCCATTATGGACGGCAGCTCGAAGGTGTTTGTTGAGGCGCTGACGCGTGTTGGCGTGAGTGTGCTCGATGCTCCGCGTCGCTATTTACGCATTACCAAGCCTATTCGTGTTGAAAATGGCGATTCGTACTGCGAATTATTGCCCTATGATGGTCAGCGCTTTGAGGCTGTCATTGAATTCGACCATGAAACGATTGGCCGCCAAGAATATGCGTTCGACTTGGCTGAAACCAGCTTTGGTCGAGAAGTCGGCGATGCGCGGACATTTTGTTTGCTGAAACAAGTCGAGGAAATGCACCGCATGGGCTTGGCTCTCGGTGGTTCCCTTGAAAATGCAGTCGTGGTCGATGATCAAGGCGTCGTCAATGAAGAGGGGCTGCGCAGCACGGATGAGTTTGTGCGCCATAAGCTGCTCGATGCGGTAGGTGATCTGTATTTAGCGGGTCTCCCAATCATTGGGTGCTATCGTGGTTTCAAGGCGGGTCATGCCTTGCACAATAAGCTCCTTAATGCGTTGTTCATGGAGCCCGAGCATTTCGAATTGGTCAGCCCGAACGCCGTTATGATGGCGGCTGAATAGTCTTTTTTTCTCGTCTCTCTTTTTTCTCGTCTTTCGGCTTAGTTTTCCTCAAGACTAACCCTTAATCACGCTTGAGATCGGGCGCAGGGTGCTCGTCTTGCTGCCGATTTTGTTAGGGGCCTATCGAGTAGGCCGTCGACCCTTGCGCGGGCGCGCCGCTTGTCGTTCCGTTCGATCCCTCGCTTCTCTCGTGTTTCTGACTTATTTCTCACTTATTTCTCACTCATTTCTCAGCTCAAATCTGTGAAAGCGTCAAAATCTCGCTTGTACTGAGCGCGGAGTCGGGTAAAGTTCGAACATGTTTAAATCACGTCGCTTTTATCCCTTTGTGTTCCTGATTTCCCTACCGTTTTTGGCCTCTTGCGGCGCCAATAAGGGGGAGGTGATCGAGTATGTCGAACGCCCTGTTGAAGAAATTTATAACGAGGCCATGGATGAATTGGACCGCGGCAATTTCATCATCGCTGCAGCGCAGTTTGATGAGGTTGAACGTCAGCATCCTTATTCGCAATGGGCGCGTCGGGCGATGGTCATGGCCGCCTACACCTATTACATTCAAAACCAGTATGAGCAGAGCATTTTAACCGCGCGTCGCTTTGTGTCGCTCTATCCAGGCAATAATCAAGCGCCTTATGCCTATTATTTAATTGCGATGAGCTATTACGAGCAGATTTCTGATGTGCGCCGTGATCAAAAAATCACGGAGCTTGCCCAGCAATCCCTCATCGAGGTCATCCGTCGTTTCCCTGAGAGTGATTATGCGCGCGATGCTGTGTTGAAGTTGGATCTGACCATGGATCACCTGGCGGGAAAAGAGATGGCGGTGGGGCGTTATTATTTGCGCGCCGGTGAATATGCTGCGGCTCTGCGCCGGTTTCGGCGGGTGGTTGAGATTTTCGATCGCACCACCCATGTACCAGAGGCCTTGCATCGCCTGACCGAAATTTATCTGACACTGGGTGTCGAGTCTGAGGCGCAAGCCAGTGCCGCTATTTTGGGCTA
>Ga0181607_10002731_pt1 | contig 15543 bp, 11 predicted proteins | sample 041ome_9_FD_132420 | JGI IMG/M metagenome (GOLD analysis project Ga0181607, IMG submission 132420) | Coastal salt marsh microbial communities from the Groves Creek Marsh, Skidaway Island, Georgia - 041413US metaG (megahit assembly) | ecosystem: Environmental > Aquatic > Marine > Intertidal zone...
AGCGCTACTTTTCACGCTCGCCTCGCGGTCCGGGCAACTTTAACGCTATTGCTCGCCGCGGTCACGGGTGCGCACATTGGGCTCAGCGTGGGTTTTGCTCCATCCATTGCTGCACCAAATGCCACTGCTGCTCGAGGCGCTTGCTCGATACCGGCAAGCGCGTCTTCATCTGCTGGGCAAACAGCGACACCCGAAATTCTTCCAGCATCCAACGATACTGAAATGCGGTATCACTTAACCTGACCAACCCGGGATAGCTCACTTGCGCGTCGCTCAAGGTTTGATACCAAGGGGTCAGCAGTTCAAGGGCTCTATGGTCTTTAAGGTACTGCCCGTTCAGTCGGTTAATGCGGTGTTCAGCGGCCTTGGCATACCGCGGATATTCCTTGAGCCACTCACTGCCCGCATAGCGGATGGTGTCGCTGGACAGCAGCGCGCGCATGTTCGCCCAGCAATCGTCCTGACTGTCGCGGTAATCGCTACCCAATTTGCTGCCCGCGGTGCGCCCGGTGCTCCAGGCTTTGAGCGCAGTAGCCAACTGCTCACCGGCAGCCACCGCCTCGCCATGCCAGTCACTGCGTAAGCCGTCAAACCAGCGTTTGAACGCGGCATCGGAGCGCGGAGGCTCCAGGCTCCTTAGCGACTGATAAGCCACTGCCGCAATCAGGTCCTCAACCAGCTGTTTGCGGTCGATTTCGACCGCGGCAAACGCCAGCACTAACTCATTGCCCGACAATAGCGACTTGCGCAGCGACTTCACCACCTGGCTGGCCTGCTTGATCGCCAGCGCGACCAAACCCTCTTCGTGAGCCAGTGCCGCCTCACCCGGATAATCCAGGAGTCTGACGGCCACACTGTCTTGCTCTGCGACCAGCGCCGGGTGGGCGACCACCTCGAGTCCGGCAGCTTTGGACTTCCAGACAGACGGCAGGTCACCAAAATCCCAGCGCTCGACATTTTTTCGCTCGGGCGAGTCGGCCTGGGGGGCCGCCACCGCGGGCTCGCCGCTACGAAACTCCGCGACCAACGCCGCCATATCCCTGCCCTGCCCCAGCAACTTGCCCTCGGTATCCACCACACGAATATTCATGCGGTAAAAGTCCTCAAGCTGGGCCGGCCGCCAATCTGATGGTGCCACCTGCACGCCGCGCTGTCGTTTGAGCACACCGCTCAGGGCCGCGCACAGGTCGCTGTCTTCCGCACTGAGTTCCGCCAGTGCGGCATCCACCACATCCGGCGCGGGCACCAACTGTTTGCGTAGCGCTTTGGGCAAGCCTTTGATGAGCGCAATGCACTTATCGCGGAGTAACCCCGGCACCAACCAGTCGAACAGATAGCGCGGCGCGCGGTTCAAAAGCGGCAGCGGGATCGTGATGGACACGCCGTCGTTCTGGCGCCCGGGTTCAAACTGGTAGCGCAGCTGATAGTCGACGCCCTGCCAATGCAGTGTGGGCGGAAACTGCGCCTCGACCGCGGCGCCCGGGTCCCGCACCAAAATCTGCTCCCGCTTCAGCAGCAGCATCTCGTCCCGGGCGCGATCTGCCTTGAGCCATTTAATCAGCGAGGTGATGCCCACGCAGTCCTCACCCAAGCGCTCGTCGTAAAACTGCACCAGCGCCTCTTCTTCAACCAGCAGATCGCGGCGACGGGTGCGTGACTCGAGCTCCTCTACCGAGCGCATCAGCGCCAAGTTCTCTTTGAGGAAACGCGGCGGCTTCATCACGTTACCAGTCACCAGCGCGTCACGAATAAAAATCTCGCGGGCCGTTTTGGCGTCGATGTCACCAAAGTGCACCCGGCGACCATCGCTGATAGTGAGTCCGAAGAGCGTGACGCGCTCTTTGGCCATCACCCGGCCGCTGCGGCGCTGCCACGCGGGCTCATAGTGGCTCCGCTTTAACACTCGCGGGTTCGCGCGCAACAACCAGTCGGGCTCAATAGCCCCACACTGGCGCGCATAGACCTGCGTGGTCTCGACGATCTCGCCGGCCACCAACCAAGGGGGTGGTTTTTTGTACTGACCCGAGCCCGGGAACACCACAATCTTGCGGTTGCGGGTGGCATTGAACTGTTTGCCTTCGTCTCGCTGGGCGACATTGCCCAAAAGCCCGGTCAGTAGCGCTTGGTGGATGGACTCGTAGGCTTCCTCATCCGGCAGTTGCGGGCGCACCTTAAAGCCCAGCTGTCGACAGGCGATGACCAACTGGGAGTGGATCTCGCGCCACTCGCGCATGCGCATATAGGCCAGGTACTCGCGCTGGCAGAGCTTGCGCAGCTGATTCTGACTGAGCGCCTGGCGCTGCGCCTCGTAGTAACGCCACAGCGCGATCCACGCCAAAAAGTCCGAGCGCGGATGCTGGAACCGCGCGTGGGCTTGATCAGCCTGAGTCTGTTTGTCGGTCGGCCGCTCACGCGGATCCTGAATCGACATGGCGCTGACAATCACCAGCACCTCGGCAAGGCAGCCGAGCTCGTTGGCGGCGAGCAGCATGCGCCCCAAACGCGGGTCGACCGGCAAGCGCGCGAGCTTTTGACCCAGCGCCGTGAGCTTACCTCGTGCCGATACCGCGCCTAGTTCTTCTAACAGCCGATACCCGTCGCGCACTACCTTCGGGTCGGGCGGGTCAAGAAAAGGAAAGCGATCAACTTCACCCAACCCCAGCTCGAGCATGCGCAGCACCACCGCCGCAAGATTGGTGCGGCGAATCTCCGGGTCGGTGAACTCGGGGCGGCCGAGAAAATCGGGCTCACTGTAGAGACGAAAGCAGACGCCGTCAGAGAGTCGGCCACAGCGGCCCTTGCGCTGGTTCGCACTGGCCTGGGAGATCGGTTCGATCGGCAAGCGCTGCAAGCGGCTGCGCGCGCTGTAGCGGCTGATTCGCGCCTCGCCCGGGTCAATCACATAGCGAATACCCGGCACGGTCAGCGAGGTTTCGGCCACGTTGGTCGCCAGCACCACGCGCATACCTGAGCCACCGCTTTGAAAAACGCGATTCTGTTCGGCCTGACTCAAGCGCGCGTAGAGCGGCAATACTCGCAGGCGGTCGTTATAGCGGAGCGCCTTAGCAAGCTCACGAATGTCGCGCTCACCGGGCAAAAACACCAGGGCATCCCCGCGAGGACCAAACCGGCCCTGCTCAATTTCACCGAGCAGGTCGGCGATCTGCTGGCGTACCCCTTCGTCCCGGTCTTCGGTGTCGCCGACATACTGCACGTCGACCGGGTAAGTGCGGCCGCTGACTTCGATCACCGGTGCGTCGTTAAAGTGCTCTGAAAAACGTGCCACGTCGATGGTGGCCGAGGTAACGATAATTTTCAGGTCGGGCCGGCGGGGCAATAACTGCTTGAGATAACCCAGTAAAAAATCAATGTTGAGGCTGCGCTCGTGAGCCTCGTCGATAATCAGCGTGTCGTAGGCGCTAAGGTCACGGTCGTGGGTCAGCTCGGCGAGCAGTATGCCATCCGTCATCAGCTTGATGGCGCTGGCATCCGAAACGGTGTCGTTGAAGCGGATCTGATAGCCCACCAGACCACCCAGCGACGTGTTGAGCTCATCGGCAATGCGCTGGGCCACGGTGCGGGCGGCAATACGCCGGGGCTGAGTGTGGCCAATGCGCAACTGGCGGCCACGACCAAGATTCAGACAGATCTTGGGGAGCTGGGTGGTCTTACCTGAGCCCGTCTCGCCCGCCAGGATGACCACCTGATGATCGCGAATCGCCGCCTCGATATCGGCGCGGCGCTCAGAGACCGGCAGCTGTTCGGGAAACTCGATTTTCGCCGGCACCTCGCGTTCGGTCACCGGCTGGGCAGTACTCATGGTTCGATACCGAGGTCAGTCGAGATCGCGCAGCTCGCGTCGCAGAATTTTGCCCACCGCGGTCTTCGGTAGCTCATCCTTGAACACGACTGACTTTGGCACCTTATAGCCGGTGAGCCCCTCGCGCATGAAATTGCGCACGTCGTCCTCAGAGAGCTCAGGGTTACTGCGCACCACATACATGCGAATCGCCTCCCCCGTGCTCTCACTCGGTATGCCAACTGCCGCGCACTCGACCACGTCGGGATGCGCCACCAAGACATCCTCGAGTTCGTTGGGGTACACGTTAAAGCCGGACACCACGATCATGTCCTTCTTGCGATCGACAATGCGCATATAGCCATCGGGCTGCACCAGCGCGATATCACCGGTGGCGAACCAGCCGTCGCGATCAATCACCTCCGCCGTGGCCTCGGGGCGCTGCCAATAGCCGGCCATGACCTGGGGGCCGCGCACGCAGAGCTCCCCCGCTTCGTCGAGCCCGAGGACGTTGCCGTCATCATCGCGAATCTGGATCTCGGTGCCGGGCACCGGCACGCCGATGGTGCCAATTTGCACGCCATTGCCGGGATTCGCTGAGACGGTCGGTGACGTTTCGGTCAGACCATAGCCTTCTGATACCCGGCAACCGGTCACCTCTGCCCAGCGGTTGGCCGCGTCGTGGGTCAGCGCCATACCGCCCGAGAGCGTCACCTGCAGGTTGGAGAAATCGAGCGCGCGGAACGCTTCGTTATTACAGAGCGCCACGAACAATGTGTTCAAACCGCAGAACAGCGCCGGTTTGTAGTCGTCGAAAGCCTTGACCACCGAGGGCAGGTCTCGCGGGTTGGGGACAAACGCGGTGTGGGCACCAATGCGCAGGGCATACATCGAGGCCGTAAATGCATAGATATGGTAGACGGGCAGTGGCTGCAGCATGGTGCTGCCCCGCCCCTCAATGTTATGGGTCTCGAAGAACGCATCGCTCTGCAGCACATTGGCAATCAGATTGCCGTGGGTGAGCATCGCGCCCTTAGCCACGCCCGTGGTGCCACCGGTGTATTGCAGCATGGCCAGATCGTCGCGATTGAGAATCGCCGCGCGATACGGCGTTTTGGCACCGGCTTTTAACACGGCATTGAGCTTCAGTGACCCGGGAATCGAGAACGCGGGCACCATGCGCTTCACGTGTTTGACCAAAAAATTAATGAGCGCGCGCTTGGGCTGGGGATGAAGGTCAGCAATCTCGGTGACCACGACGGTCTCGACATCCGTTTTGGGCAGCACCGCCGCCGCGGTTTGCGCCACGTTGGCCTGCACCACCATCACTTTGACATTGGCGTCGTTGAGCTGATGCTCAAGCTCCCGCTCGGTGTAGAGCGGGTTGGTATTGACCACCACCATGCCGGCGCGCAGCGCCCCCAGACACACCACCAGATACTGAATGAGGTTGGGCATTTGCACCGCGACCCGGTCGCCACGCGCAAGCCCCGCGCCGTGCTGCAACCAGCCGGCAAACTGCGCCGAGAGCCGGTCGAGATCGGCGTAGGTCAGGGTGTGCCCGACACTGCTGCACGCGGCTTCGCTTTGGTAGGTCGCGAAAGCCTCCTCGAAGAGCGCAACAATGGAGGGATAGGTGTCGGTATCGATGTGGCTGGGAATCTGCAGCGCATCAAGCCGCGCCGCGATCGCACTTTGGACCGTTTCCGTCATGGGGTTATCTCGGGTAACACAGGTGGTTTGGGTATGATGTGGATCGAGCGGTGCGGGGTCAACCTCCCAGCACCGGCATAGGGATCGCGAAGTGCAGGATCAACCTCGCGACGCGGCAATATGAAACCCGCCCACAGGACTCGCATCATAGTGAGTCGCGAAAGAGCGCCGAAGCAAAACAGACCGGAACAGAACGAGGACAACGCAGGATGCAGATCAGCAATGTGACCTTCGATGAGATCGCCATCGGTGATACCGCAACCTATACGCGGCTGATCACCAATCAGGAGGTCGAAGCATTTGCCGCGATCTCGGGAGACCATAACCCCCTGCACCTTGACCCCGACTACGCCGCCACCACTCCCTTCGGTGAATGCATCGCCCACGGCATGCTCACCGGGGCCTTGATCAGCGCGGCGATTGCCATGCAATTGCCGGGACCGGGCTCGGTTTATCTCAACCAGAGTTTGCAGTTCCGGGCGCCAGTATTTTTGGGGGACACCCTGACGGTCACGCTGGAGGTGACCAAAAAACATGGCAAACGCCCCTGGGTCACATTGAGTTGCACTGTGGAGAACCAAGACGGCAAAACCGTCGCCAAAGGAGAGGCTCAGGTGGTGGCGCCGACCGAGCAAGAAACCGTGACCGTGGTCCCGCCGCCGGCGATTCAGCTACTGGAGGAAGCCTCGCTGGCCTCTGACTGAGCGAATTGCTCGGGGTCGATATACATCAGCTCGATGAGCACCACCGGCTCACTCGCCGACGGCGTTGCACCCATTAGGAGCATGTTGGGCACGCCGTCGAGTGCAATCACACCCGGCACACCGAACAGCCTGCGCTCCGAGGTGGCCTGACCGCTCTCGTCCATCATGCGCATCACGGGTAGTGAGGCCTCTTCATCGCGGAGGTTGTCACTAAGGCGCGACAGCATGGCCAGTACCGAGTCTCTGAACAACGAAAAATTCAGGGTCCCCCGGAACTCGCTGTGATCGAGCGTCACATCCAGGCGTACCTGCCCCTCGTCTTCCATACGGAGCTGGGTGAGCGCAATGCGCTTGCCCGCCTCGAGCTCGCGGAAAATGCGTTTGCCCACCGTGCGCGAGACGTCTATCAGTGATTGATGAATCACGTTTGCACTGATCGTAGCGAACTGCTCGTCGGTCAGCGTGCGCTCATTTGCAGCCATAGCTCCTCCTGTATTGGCCGCGAGTGTAACGCGCGCACTGCTTTGCTCCCACTCCGATTTGCCTGCGCCCCCTTGGGGTGGCTTTGATAGAATTTAATGATTCCACGCCCACGCTCCGGCTCGACCCCGCCGGGGCGCAGCGACCCACCCGCCGTCACCATCGATACGAGCCGTGATCAATCCAACCCAAACTCCCTGGACACCGCTGGCGCCCCCGACCCTCGACTGGCAGGGCGACGCGCCTATCTCGCATGATACGGGCGACATTTATTTTTCTACCGAGGACGGCCTACAAGAGAGTGACTATGTGTTTATCGAGGGCAATCGCTTGCGCAGTCGTTGGGCGACACACAGCGAGGCGTCGTTTGTCGTCGCTGAAATCGGTGTGGGCAGCGCGCTGAATGTTGCACTGACGTGCCAGCGTTGGTTAGAAGACCGGCCGGCGGGCAAAACACTGCACTTCATCGGCATTGAGCGGGCACCCATGCGTCCCGCCGATATTCGCCGGGCACTGGCTTCATGGCCTGTGCTATCGCCCATCTGTGACCCCCTCCTTGATCGCTGGCCCGACCCGCTGCCCGGTTGCCACCGGCGACGCTTTATCGACTGGGGCATCACAATCGACTTTTGGTGGGGCGAGGCCACAGAGATCCTCGGGGATCTGGCCAGCCACGGACGCCCGTGGGTGAACGCTTGGTATCTCGATGGCTTCGCCCCAGCCACCGAAACCGGTCCTTGGGAGCCCTCGGTTTTTGAGGCTATGGCGAATCTCAGCCGACCCGACGCCACCTTCGCCACCTTCACCGCGGCGGGCACGGTCCGACGCGGGCTTTCAGATGCCGGCTTTAGCGTGTCCAAAAGACCAGGATACGGCCGCAAGCGCGAGGCCCTGTTTGGCCAATTCGACACCGCCTCGCCACGCCCACCGCGATTGACCCCCTGGGACCTCAATGCCCACCCCAGCGGCGTAGGTAACGTCCTGGTCGTGGGTGCCGGATTAGCCGGCGCGCATGCGGCGGCGGCGCTCGCGGCGCGCGGTATCAGCGTGACCGTGCTCGAAGCAGGCGCGATGGCGACCGGGGGCTCGAGTAATCTGCAAGGCATCACCTACACGCGGCTGTCGCACCAGCACAACCCGCTTACCGACTTTTCGGTGTCAGCGTTCGGTTACGCGACTGATATGACTGCCCAATTACTGGATCGCGGTGCACTGACAGAGGGTGTCGATGCAGGGCTGGGTGGCTACATACAGCTTCACGACGAGGACGACATGCTGGCGCATCTTCGTAAGGTGTTGCCGCTGGCACCGCAGTTTGCGCAGGCTGTGAGCGCCGATGACATCGCTGAACGGATCGGGATCGCGCCACGCTGCGGGGGTATCCACTATCAGCGCGGCGGCTGGCTCGACCCGAGGGCCGTGTGTCGCGCGCTCTTGGATCATCCTCTGATCAGGTTCCACGAAAACTGCGGTCCGCTGACGCTGCTGCGCACCAATAACGGGCACTGGCAGGCCCTGAACAAGGCCAACACCGCCTTGGCCGAGGCACCCGCGGCTATTTTGGCGACCGCGCACGGGGTCCTCGCTGCGCCGCAACTGGCATGGCTGCCGATTACGCCGATCAGGGGTCAAACCACGCATCTGGCCAGCACCACGCAGCTCTCGGGTCTCGACATTGCCCTGTGCGATCAGGGTTATCTGCCGCCCGCCAGAGAGGGTCTGCACTGTATTGGCGCCAGCTTTGGCCCCGGGGATGTCGGTACCGATGAACGTGAGCCTGAGCACGCGCATAATGTCGGCATGATGCAAAGCGCTCTCCCTCAACTGGACATCGCTGCCCCGGAGCACGGTTGGCAGGGTCATGTGGCCCACCGGTGCAACAGTAACGACTACCTGCCGATTGCCGGTATGGCGCCCGATCTGCCGGCATTCAACGCGCAGTACGATCGACTGCGTCATGATCGCAAGCAACTCATTGATGCCCCCGCACCCCTGCACGCGGGGCTGGGTGTACTCACCAGTCTCGGTTCGCGGGGCCTGACCGCGGCACCCCTCGCCGCTGAGGTACTCGCTGACCAGCTTTTAGGTGGGATTCCCTGCGTGCCGCGCTATCTGCAGCGCGCGATCTCGCCGGCACGCTTTGCCGAGCGAGCACTGAAACGCGGGCAGGCGCTGTGATGCGCCGCGACACTTTCCGACTTGGCCCGAACTGTCTGCTCTGGGCACTGCTCAGCGCGCTGCCTTGGGGGGCGCTGGCCGGCGAGCCGGTCATTCAGCGGCCAGTCACCGCCGAGTCGAGCACCACGGCGACAGCGAGCGCGGCATCAACAGGCACAGTCACTCACTACGACTACCAGGTGGTGTCCAAGTTGCGCTTTGACCGGGAGAACTTCACTCAGGGGTTGGAGATTCACCAAGGCCGACTGTATGTCAGCTCTGGTTTGTACGGCCGCTCAATGGTCAGAGTGTATGACTTTCCCAGCCTTGAGCTCATTCTGTCGGTACCGGTCGACCCACGCGTCTTTGCCGAGGGTTTGACCATTATCGACGACCGGCTGGTTTTACTCTCGTGGCGTGAGCGGGTCATGCTGGTCTACCAGCTCCCCGACATGACGCTGATTGGACAAAGTGCCCTGCCGGGACAGGGCTGGGGAGCGACCCATACCGGCTCGGTAATGTGGTTCAGCGACGGGTCAGATCGACTCTTTTCTGCCGATCTGACAGGTGGCGGCACACTGGCCTCTGTCTCAGTCACATTGAACGGCCAACCGCTGCGCAATTTGAACGAGCTGGAGTGGGTGGACGGCGAGATCTGGGCTAATGTGTGGCAGACCGATCAGATCGCCCGCATCGACCCGGCCAGTGGCAAGGTAGTGGGCCTGATCGATTTGACCGGCCTGTTACTCGAGGAGGACCGGCTCCGCGATACCGACGTGTTAAACGGCATCGCGATTGACCCGCAGAGCGGCGACATCTGGGTGACCGGCAAACGCTGGCCCTGGCTTTACCAGATTGAATTGGCGCCGCGATGACGAAGCACTCACTTGGAAAAGACGTTCAATGGATGGTCAGCCGCGCAGATGAAAGACACACTGAGTGGGCCGAGACCCGGACTGGAAAAACCGCGGACAGACCCCATATCCAAAAGGTTGAGACGCCACACCGGTCAGCGATAACACCCCAAGCCCTGTAACATGGCACGGCTAGACCCAACCTCAACCTAACTTAAACTTACCTCAAGAAAATTTCAGCCTAACCCTTCGACGTAGCAGAATTGGAACCACACACATGAGCGAACCCTCTCGCGCCCCAGTTACCAACGAACACCCCAACACCTTTGTCTTGAAGCGTGCGGTGCCGATTCCAAGCCTCAACCTCGCCGTCGAGGAATATGAGCATCCCGGTACCGGGGCACAGCACCTGCACCTCAGCAGCGACTCCTCAGAGAACGTCTTCATGGTTGCGCTCAGAACCGTGCCCGAGGACTCCACCGGGGTGGCGCATATTCTTGAGCACACCGCCCTGTGCGGTAGTGAGCGGTATCCAGTGCGCGATCCCTTTTTCATGATGCTGCGGCGCTCGCTGAACACCTTCATGAACGCCTTCACCAGCTCTGACTGGACGGCGTATCCCTTTGCCACACAAAACCGTAAGGACTTTGGCAACCTGCTCGATGTTTACCTTGACGCAGTGTTCTTCTCCCGCCTGGATCCGCTGGATTTCGCTCAGGAAGGCCATCGGGTCGAGTTTGAAAACGACGACAGCAGCCAGCCCCTGGTGTTCAAGGGGGTCGTGTTCAACGAGATGAAAGGGGCGATGTCATCGACACCTTCCATCTTGTGGGATCGGTTATGCCATGAACTGTTTCCATCCAACACCTACCACTTCAACAGTGGCGGTGACCCGGAGCATATTCCTGACCTCAGCTATCAGGAGCTGCGCGACTTCTACAGCGAGCACTACCACCCGAGCAACGCCATTTTTCTGACCTTTGGCGATATCTCAGCCGAATCGCATCAGCAGGTGTTCGAAAATTCTGTGCTGCATCGCTTCGAGGCGCTGAACCGCAAAATTGAAGTGGCGTTAGAAGCGCCGTTCAGTGCCCCCAAGCAGGCAACGCACCCCTATGCCGTTGATGCCGAGGAGGGATCTGCCAACAAGACGCATCTGGTGATGGGCTGGAAGCTGGGTGAAAGCGCCGATCTCACGGCCATGCTCGAGGCACAGCTGGTGGCGTCCGTATTGATGGAAAACAGCGCCTCACCACTGATGCACTACCTCGAAACCACTGAGCGTGGTACGGCCCCTTCGCCGCTGTGCGGACTCGAGGAGTCCATGCGAGAAATGGTGTTTTGCTGCGGCATCGAGGGCAGCGAGGCCGACCAAGCCGAGGCCTTCGAGTCGGAAGTGCTGGCCTGCATTGAGCAGGTGGTGGCAGAGGGCATCTCGGCCGATAAAGTCGAAGCCATACTTCGACAAATCGAACTGCACCAGCGCGAAGTCAGCGGTGATGGCATGCCCTATGGCCTGAACCTGATGCTCAGAGCGTTGGGCGCTGCCACCCACTACGGCGATGCGGTGGCCGCGCTGGATCTGGAGCCAGTGATTGCCACGCTGCGCGAGCGCGTGTCAGACGCCGATTACATTCCCGGATTGATCCAACGGCTGCTGTTGGATAACCCACACCGCGTGCGCTTGGTGGTCACACCCGACACGACCCTCGCCGCCCAGCGTGAGACGGCAGAAGCCGAGCGGCTCACCAGCATGAAGGACTCGCTCAGCGGCGAGCACACCGCCGAAATTCTGGATCTGGCGGCGCGACTGAGAGAACGTCAGGGACAAAAGGACGACCCGGATATTTTGCCCCGCGTGGAGCTGTCAGATATTCCCTCGGAGACGCCCTCGCCCACACCGATCGTTCACGATACTGACTCAGGCACTCATTACCGTTACACCGCCGGCACAAATGGTCTGGTGTACCAGCAATGGGTCAATCGGCTGCCGGCCATGACGGCCAGCGAGCAACAGCAACTGCCGTTGGTCACCGCCTTAATGGCCGAGGTCGGCGTCGGCGAGCTCGACTACCTGCAAACCCAGGAGCGGCATTCTGCAACCGTGGGTTCACTCAGCGCATCGGTGAGCAGCCGCGCCCACCGCGACGACGAGCAGTCCTGCGACAGCTTCTTTGTGCTGTCATCCAAGGCGTTGGCAGATCGCACCGAGCCCCAGCTGGCCCTGATGTCAGACACTCTGGAGAGCGCACGTTTTGACGAGCAAAACCGAATTCGCGATCTGGTCAGCCAAATGCGAGCCCGGCGGGATCAGGGGATTACCGGCAGTGGTCATTCATTGGCGATGAGTGCGGCCTCAGCGGGCATGAGCCCGCTGGCGCAGCTGGCCCATGAGCAAGGTGGATTGGAGGGCATTCGCAGGCTGCGCGAGCTGGACGACGTGCTGAAGCAAGACGGAGAACTCGAAGCGCTGACCCACTCGCTGGCAGCTATTCATCAGAAACTGGCTGAGGCCGGTGCGCCGCTGCTGTGCACCATTGCCGACGAGCCCAACATCGACGCCGCCAGTGAAGCGGCATTGGCTGCCGCCACAGTGCACACGTCGTCAGAGACCAAGAGTGGCGCACTGGCTGCGATCCGAGAGCAGCGACAAGAAGTGTGGGTCACCAACACGCAGGTGAATTTCTGCGCCAAGGCCTACCCCACCGTGCCCTCCGGTCATGCCGATGCGCCGAAGCTGTCGGTGCTGGCGGCGTTTCTGCGCAACGGATTTTTGCACCGCAGTATTCGGGAACAAGGCGGTGCCTATGGGGGCGGTGCGAGCCACGACCCCAATATCGCCGCTTTCCGCTTCTTCTCTTATCGCGATCCGCGGCTTGTGGAGACGCTGTCAGACTTTGACGCGGCCATTACCTGGTTAATGGACGAGCAACACGAACAGTTGGCTCTGGAGGAGGCGATTCTCAGCGTGATGGCCAGTCTCGATAAGCCGGGCTCTCCCGCCGGTGAAGCGAAGCGCGACTTTTATGAGCGTTTGTTCGGACGCACCAGCGAGCACCGTAAAATATTGCGCGCCGGCATCGTCAATACCACCCTTGATGACCTGCGCCGGGTAGCCGATACCTATCTCAAACCCGAATTTGCCAGCACGGCGGTGATCACCCATTCGGCCGGGGCTGATGTGGTCACTGAACAAGGCCTCGCACTCACGCGTCAGGAACTACTGTAGGGAGAGCAACACGCCCTCCCCCTCGGGCGCCCAAGCCCTGACGAAGGCCTCCCGGGTCCAGAAGAGATTGCCCTGCGAAGGGTCGGCCAGCAGCACCCGGTCACCCGCCGCACCGCTCAAGACACTAAAGTGGGGCCCAGTGGGCAGCTGCAGGTACACCAATACCGGTAGCAGCAACTTGGAGAGCGACCCCTGGGGTACTGCGGCGATACGGGCCCGTACTCCTACGGAATCCGCCATCTCCACCAATTGTTGCAGGCTATAGCCCGTGGTGTGGATGCGAACGGACTCTGCTTGACTCAGCATCAGTGCGTCAGTCAGCTCTGCAAGACTGACCGCCCTGGCCACATGCGCAGACAGCAGTGTCGCCAGCGCAGCAGGCCCGCAGTCGAATGATTGCACCTGTCTGATGGGCGCACCCAGCCATGGTCGGGGTGGCTGAGCCCAAGCGGACTGACAGCACCCAGCACTGCACCCAAGAAGGCAAAGCAAGACGGCAACCCGGCCCCACGCCGAGCGGGTTGCCGTCTTCCGTTTAGCGCTCTGCACTGACCCGTCGCGCTCGTCGTTCAAGCCAGATCACCAGAATCGCTGCCCCACCGAAGTACGCGGTGAGGGCCACGCCGGGGGGAATCAACGCGCCCGCCACCGCACTGCTCCCACCAATCACCAGCGCCCACAGCATCAACACCGGTACGATGGCCATGGCAAAGTAGCGGTCTCTGGCGCGCTGCTCGGCATCGCGGGCCAGTTTATCGCGCAGCCGTTGCACGGCTGTTTTGACTGGCGCACTGCGCGGACTCAGCGCCTGTCTCAATGAGCGGGCTCCTTGTCGGCATAAAAGGGGACGTAAACCCCCCAAAACAGCGAGGCCAAAGCAATATCCACGGCGGCCACGCCAATGACATAGGGCAAGACCTTACCCCGCGTCTGCGCCGCCTCCATGACCGTTACTGCTCGCGACTGTTCATCTTGAAAGGGTGCATAACCCACCTGCAGGGCCGCCACGCCCGATTGAGCAATCGACGCCCCCCCTGCGACACCCGCATGGCTTACCTGCGTGGCACACAATGCGGCACTGCCTACTAACGTCATCCATTTTTTCATCATCCTGACTCCTTATCATGGTTGGCGGACTGGCCCGGCAGGCGGCATGGCGTCACTGATCAACCGTGCCACCCACAGGCTCAATCACCCCTGCAGTGTGCCAAGCGGACTATTGCCGTCCCACGTCATGGGCGAGCACAATCCCCCCACGACCCCTTTAGGTCGGCAAAGGACAGGAGAAGAGGCAATGATTGTTAAGCGCGTGGCAGGCGCCATCGGAGCAGAGCTACAGGCAGTGAACCTGGGCGATGGACTCGACGCCGAGCTGACCAGCACGCTCCGCGCCTTACTTAACGAGCACGAGGTGCTGTTTTTACGCGACCAGTCGATCGAGCCCGCGGCTCAGAAGGCGCTGGCACAGATTTTCGGCCCGTTGCAAACCCATCCTGCTTACAACACGGTCGAAGGTTTGCCAGAGGTCATGATCCTCGAGAGCACCCGAGAGAACCCGTCCAAAATCGAGATGTGGCACTCCGACATGACGTTCAGGCAACACCCACCATCTGTCACGGTGCTGCGCGGCATAACGATTCCGGAAGTGGGCGGCGATACGTTGTTTGCAAGCATGACCGCAGCCTACCAAGGGCTCTCGACCGGGATGCAGCGCTATCTTGACGGGTTGGTTGCCGTGCACGACTTCAGTCATGGCTTTAAAGAGAGTCTCGCGGAACCCGGCGGCCGGGAGCGCCTCGCAGATGCCGTTGCCGCCAACCCGCCGGTTCGACACCCAGTGGTACAGACCCACCCGGAGACCGGCAAAAAGGTGCTGTTTGTAAATGCCCTGTTTACCACACATATCGAGGGCTTACCGCCTCTGGAGTCCGCCGAGGTGCTGCAGTTCCTGTGGCGACACGCCAGCTTGCCCGAGTTCACCTGTCGATTTAACTGGCGACCCGACAGCATGGTGCTGTGGGACAACCGCAGCACACAACATAAGCCAGTGAATGATTTCTTTCCTGCGACCCGCCGTTTGCACCGCGTGGTCAGTGAGGGCGATCAGCCCTATTAACCTTGCTTTGCACCTGGCTCTGTCACTGAGCTGATCGGCCAGCGGCACTCGCCTGCCTACCGCTCAGCTTTGATCCACTTAGCGCTCGGCTTTGACCCGCTTAGCGCTCGGCTTTGATAGCAGCCAGATACTGACCGACCTCGCGCCGCACCAAAGGCGCGAACAGATACAGCATGAACACGTTCGGCAGTGCAATGAGGAAGGTCATCGCGTCGGAGAAGTCGAGCACCGCGCGCAGCTCGAGCATGCAGCCCAGGGCAATAAAGGCGCAAAAGATCAGCTGGAAGACAACGCTCTTCACTTTCCCCTCGCCCAGTAAATAGGTCCAACCCTTGAGCCCGTAGTAGGACCAGGCCAGTGCACTCGAGAAGGCAAACAAGAGTGCCGCCACCGCAATCACATACGGCGCCCAGGAAAAGTGCCAGGCAAAGGCCGCCGAGGTGAGTTCAATCCCCGCCAGCCCCGACCCCATCAGGCCCTGAGGAATAGCC
>Ga0181607_10002733_pt1 | contig 15531 bp, 15 predicted proteins | sample 041ome_9_FD_132420 | JGI IMG/M metagenome (GOLD analysis project Ga0181607, IMG submission 132420) | Coastal salt marsh microbial communities from the Groves Creek Marsh, Skidaway Island, Georgia - 041413US metaG (megahit assembly) | ecosystem: Environmental > Aquatic > Marine > Intertidal zone...
ATTTAGATTATTTTTTTTTTTTTAAAGTTTAATTTTTTAACATTAGAATGTTCTAGATAACATGCATATGCTGAATGCATTAACCTATCTATAAAATCTCCATAAATTAAATCTATATCTTTAATATTAAAATTTTGATTACAATATTGGTTTATCTCATTTTTTACAAATTTTAAAAAAAAAAACCTTTTTTTTTTTAAAAAATTAATTTAACTACTAATATTTTTATTATTCCAAGAATAATTATAAATCATTTTATATTAAATTTTTTTAAGAAAAATTCAGCAATCGGTAAATCATCATAATAATCAATATCAATTGGTCTCGATCTATTTAAAAAGAATAATTTTGTTTTATCTTTTATAACAAAATTTTTATATTTTTTTAAAAATGAAACTTTTGATAAATATATACTCCCATCAATAAAATAATAATTTTTATCAAAAAATTGTCTTGCAACATATTTAAAATTTCTCTTTATGAGATATTTCCATTTTTTATTTTTTATATTAACAATCTCATAAGGATGCTCTCTAACATTAGTAACGCTCATTAAGGAAATTAAATTTTTTTTTTTAAATATTGAAATAGCTTTTAAGATTTCTTTAGATAATCTGACAGGATTCGTAGGCTGCAATAAAAGAACACTGTCAAAATTTAGTTTTTTTTTTTTAAGCCAATTGAGCGAATGCAAAACTGTACTCACCATTGAAGATTTATCTCCAGAAATTATTTTTGGTCTTAAATAATCACATGAAATATTAAATTCTTGTTTTGCGTAGCTTAATATTTTTTTGTTATCTGTAGATATATGAATATAAATATCAATTTTTTTTTGTATTTCCACTGCTTGTTTTAATGTATAATAAATTAAAGGTTTGTTATTAACTTTATATAAGTTTTTGTTTTTTATCCCCTTGGAATTTTTTCTCGCTGGTATAATACATAAAATTTTTTTACTCACAAATTGACAAAATTTCTTTGGCTATTTTTTTATAAATATTAATTTTTTTTGAAATTAGAATTGGTATAGCAATAGAGTTGGCTAAATAAGACTTTGTAATAAATGAATTTCTAAGCTGCTTTTGATCTAGTGCGTGGTTCCAAAAATAAGCGCAATGCCATTTGATTGCATCTGGTAAGTTTTTTGTTCCAACTTTATTTTTGAATAAAATATTTAAAATTTTTTTTTTTAATTTTACTTTATTGGTGAACAAAATAAATGTATCGAAAATAGGTGTAGATTTTGCAATTTGTTTTCTATACTGAAATTTTAATGATAATAAATTTTCTAATATTTCGTATCTTTTTTTATTTTGTTGAATAATAAAATTGAGTTTTTTCAACTGTTCTTTACCAATAACTGCTTGCATTTCTGTCATTCTGTAATTAAATCCAACTCTAGATCGTATATCTCTTCCTCTTGGTAAATTTTTTTTATTTCTATGGCCATGATCATGATACTCATGAGCAATTTTATGGAATTTTTGATTATTAGTTAATATTGCACCACCTTCGCCTGTTGTTATGTTTTTACCAAAGTCGAAGCTCAAAATTCCTATATCAGCTATTGTACCCAAATATTTTTTTTTATATTTTGCTCCTACTGCTTCACAATTGTCCTCAATTACGAAAATATTTTTTTTTTTTGCAAATTTAAGTATTTTTTCTATTTCAGCACTTTGCCCCAACATATGAACTGGAATTATAGCTTTAGTTTTTTTGTTAATTTTTTTTTTTAAATCTTGAATATCTAAGTTTAAATTATCATCTACTGAGCAAATTATAGGTTTTGCTCCAGTGTCAATTATTGCTTCAACGGTTGCTACAAAATTAAAAGCTTGAGTTATAATCTCATCTCCTGCTTTTACTCCAATAGCTTTTAAAGCAACTTTTATTGCAGCTGTTCCGCTAGAAACGACTAAACAATATTTTGTTTTAAAATAGTTGGATAGTTTTTTTTCAAAATCTCTAACATGGTATTTTTTTCTAATTTTGTCATATCCATGAGCAAAAAGAATTCCATTATCTTTATCAAAAAGCCTTATTAATGCATTTTTTTCTTTATTATCAATAATCTCATAGCCAGGCATTAACTCGCTCTTTTTTTAATTTGTAATTTCAATGAACGTTCATACTCTTTTTTTCTTTTTAAATCATACCTTGATTCAAAATCTATATACTGAAAAGTAAAACCTCTTCTTGAATTGTTACTTTTATTTTGATTACTTCCATGAATAACTAGACAATGGTGAATAAGACAATCTCCTTTTTTTAAAATTGGAGTAGAGACTTTAAATTTTTTAAGTATTTTAATATTTTTTATTTTTTGCGAACTACCTTTCATATAAGATGGCTGATGATCGACCAATCCTAACTTATGAGAACCATCATAATAGAATATTGCACCATTTTTCTTATTAGAGTTTTCTAATGCCACCCAAATTGTCAGTCCGCTATTATCTTTTACGCACCAATAAAAATTATCCTGATGAATGGGAGATGCCAACCCTATTTTTGCGGGCTTGGCAAATAATTCACACGCTCTTAATTTACTTTTTTTTGTTTCTAAAAATAAATTTGATAATTTTTTAATTTTTTGTTGTTTTCCTAAATTTTTGATCCAATCAGAGTCTGAAAGCCTATGAAATGAATTTATTTGAGCAACGCTTGCCTCCTGTGAAAAATTAATATCTCTATTTTTATATTTTGATAGATTTTTAGCTAAAAATAAATTTATATGATTATTTATTTTGTCTATTTCTGCAGATGAAAAAAAGTTTTTTATTTTTACCCACCCATTTTTTTTATATTTTGTTAAATAATTTTTATTTATCATTTATAAAAAATCTTTTATTAAATAAATTTTTTGTAACTGCATTTTCTTATTTAAAATTGGAATTAAACCAATTAAATACTTTTTAAAAATCTTTCTAGCCTCTTTTTTATCCTCCGTTATCAAAAATTTAAAGGATTTATTTGTCACTTTAATAACCCTTGTATTTAAGTCAATTTTTTTTAAAATAATTTTAGCTACATCACCTCCACTAAGTACGCCAATAATTTTTTCTTCTTTTTGAACTAAAACCGTCCTATGCGAATTTAAGCTAATTTTTTCTAATGCAGCCTGTATAGTTTCGTCAAAATTTACAATAAATTTTTTCATTTTAATAAGTTAGCGATTTTTTTAACAACTTTTTATTATCCAATTTAGAATTCAATAATATTTTTAATATTTTTTCTGATGATCTTCCATCCCCATAAAGATTTTTAATTGTTTTTAATTTTTTTATGAAATTTTTTGATTTTATTTTTTTTAATGCTTTTAATATTTTTTTAGTTTCAATATTATTAACATGAATAACATTTTTAGAACACAATCTTTTATTTTGTCTTCTTCCAAGATTAATACATGGTTTTTTGAAACTTGCACTTTCTAAAATTCCAGAGCTAGAATTGCCAATAATAAAATCACAATTCTTTAATAAATTTAAATATTCAAATCTTGGTAAATTTTCAAAATATATATCATTTGTATCTCTGAGTTTATCAAATTCATCTTTAATAATAGATGAGCCTGAATCGCTATTAGGAGAAATCCAAACTCTTTTTTTTACATTTTTTTTCATTGTTTTGTGAAATGTAGAAAAAGATTTTTTTATTGTATCATACTCTTCAACGACTGGATGAAAAACGCATAGTGCAAATTCTTGATTAAAAATTGATGAATTTTTTTTTATTAGGTTTTTTTTAGCTTCCTCTAGTTTTTTTTTATTAAATATATCGTCTAGCTGTGGAGCTCCAACATTGTAAATCCTAAAAATTTCCTCTCCTAGCTTAATTAAACGATTTTCTGCATCCACGTTAGCTGCAAAATGAAGATGGGCAAATTTTCCAATCGCATGTCTTGCCTGACCATCAATATTCCCTGATAATTCACCTGCCTGAATATGGGCAAATGGAATGTTCATATACGCAGCTGTAACACCTGCCATAAAAGTTTCTCCTCTGTCTCCTGCTAGAACTAACCAATTTGGTTTTGATTTATGAAGAATATCAGAAAATGACATACCAAAAATAGATAATGATTTTGCCATAGTTACATTGTTATATCCATCTAAAGTCATATAAATTTCATCATGAATTTTAAAACCATCATTTAATATTTCAGTTTTGGAGTTTCCAAAAGAATCTAATAAATGGGTATTTGAAACAACAAGTTGATAATTAATTTTTTTTTTTTTACACAGCTCCAATATAGGTCTTATGTAACCCCATTCACTTCTGGATCCTGTAAAAAACATTAACTTCATTATTTTAGTTTATAAAATCTTCCATTTGAAGAAGGGTGTTTTTTTTTACATTTTTTTTTAATTTTTTTCCAAGTACATCTTTATATCTAAGTGAAGGTATGCCAATTCCTGGCCGTTTAGTTGTTATATCTTCTATTTTAATAACACTACCTTTTTTAAGATCGTTAATTAAAACTATACTTCTATGAGCCCATGATCTTATAATCTCTTCTTTTTTATTAATTACTTTCTTATTACCAAGGCTTGGCTGTAATTTTTTTATAATAGAAGTTAGCTCACCTAACTTTGCAAAAGAAATAGAAACATCCTTATCTGGTCCATAATTTAAACCATCTAGGTGAACATGTTTTTCAATTATTTTTGCCCCTAAAGAAATCGCGACAATAGATGTATGAATATCATTAGTATGATCAGAATGACCAATTATAAATTTTGGATAGTTGTTAATCATTTTTGCAATATAACCAATATTCAAGTCGGAAATATCAGGAGGATATTCGCTTGTGCAGTTCATAAAAGCAATATTTTGTTTTTGATTTTTTAATTTTAATAATTTTTTATACATAAAATTAATTTCATTTTCAGTAGACATACCCGTAGAAAATATTAAATCTTTTTTAAATTTAATAATTTTTTCAATATAAAAAAGATCTAAAAACTCACCTGAACCTATTTTAAAACAATCAACACCTAATTTATTAATTTCCTCAGCAGCTTTAATTGAAAATGGTGTACAAAGATATTTAATTTTTTTTTGCTCACAGTACTTTTTTATTTTATAGTGATCTTCAATTTTTAATGCATATTTTTTAAGAAAGTTATAAAGCGAAATTTTAAAATTTTTTGATCTCGGAACAGATCTAAGCATTTCCTCATCTGGTAGATGGTGTTGAAATTTAATTACATCTGCGCCAGCTTTTTTTGAAAGGTCAACCATTTTAAAAGCATTTTTGATTGAACCAAAATGATTGTCGCAAGCCTCGGCAATGACAATTATTTTTTTTATATTATTTATCATTTTTTGATAAGACTATATGTACTTCTTGAGATTTTTCAAATTTATTAAAAACTTGTTGCAAATCATCAATTTGATTAATTAAATATTCATCTAAAAATTTAGAAAAAGTTTTTTTATTATAAAATCTATTCTTAACATATATCACTCTAAATAAATCTGGAATATCTGTGCCAAACCACCACTCAGACAAAATTTTTAAATTATACTTTTTGAAAAGAAAATTTAATGATTTTTTTGAAAATAAATGTGTATGTGCTCCACCAAGCTGTTTAGGGAAAATATCTTGATTGCAATGTTCTAATAAAATAGAAAAGCTTACTAAAGGAACTGAAATAAAAAGATATTTCATATCAGATTTTATAAAAAATTCTAAAAACTCATTTGGATTTTCAAGATGCTCAATTACATTTATTGCCGACAAACAATTTAAATTTTTTTTTTTAGCAAAATTTATTAATTCCAAATAATTATTCACCTTAACATTTTTTTTTTTATTAAATTTCTCAGATAATTTCTGCATTGCAATATCATTTTCAACACCATAGGAATTTATTTTTTTATACTTGCATGCATTAATAAAATATCCTGCCCCAGAACCAAAATCTAAAATACCACTTATTTTTTTAGTAGTTGATAATAAAAAATTTAATTTTGGAATATAAATATCTTTAACTCTAGATATGTATTTTTCTTTTGTATATACAGAATTAGGATTTTTAGCACTTTGAATGTGATAAAGCTTTTCAAAAAATAATTTTGTTTCTTCAGACTGGCCATTTAGATGACCACAATTTTTACAAAAAACATAATTGACCTTGTGAGAAACAAAATCAAATTTACTTATTGTATTTTCACAAATTTTGCATTTTTTTCGAGCAGGTCCTTTGATATATATAGAGTTTATTCTTTGTATTTTTTTTAACTCCCCAATATTGTCATTATAAAAACTCTTCTTATGTTTAAATATATTTTTGTATGACTTTCCATATTTTTTTTTCATTTATTTAATAAGTTTATATAAAGATCTTTTTTTAGAGGTAAATTCATTATAATCATTATACTCATTATGATTATAAAGATTTTTATATTTTTTAATTTTTATTATCAAAAAATCATAAAAATTTATAAAAAAGTAAATAATTAGTTGATATATGAGCTTTGTTTTAAAAGTTCCTTTGTTTAAATTAAAATAATTAATTATTTTTTTTATGCCATTATAAGTATTTAGATTTTCAAAATTATAATATTTTTTCATCACTATACTAAAATTTTCAGATTTTGCTGGCAAACAAGGTCTATCATGAATTAAGCAATCGTATAAATCCTGAATATTCTCTGGTGAATGAACTTTTTCTAATAAGCCGCCTAAAGATTGCTCATAGTAAATTTTATTTTTGTTGTCATTAAGCATTTTATGTATTGAAGTGACTTTCTTGTTAAATACTATAGGTTCAACCATTGATGTTGAGGGTGTGCAAACTATTTGATCAATGTTCATAAGCCATTCTATTAAATCTTCTTTTGGGTCTGTCAAAAAAATTCTATCGGGGAAATTTTTTAATAGAATCTTCCATGCTGAAAAATTTTCATTTGGATGCGGCCTAATGCTAATTAAATAATTTGTTTTTTCTATAATTTTATCAATTATATTTAAAAATATATGTATTGATTCAACTTCTCCAAGGCAGGAATATATAAACTCATCATTTTTATAATGCTTAGTGACAATACTTTCTAAAGTCGATCTATTTAAAAAATCATTTGTTCCAACAAATCTTGATATAAAGCCTATAGTCTTATTTTCATTATTATTACCTTTGTCAAGATAACTTAAGATAGACAATTTTGGCGATCCAACAACATCAACTTTATTTTTTTCAGCAAGATTATTGTTTATTAAAAAATTTTTTACATTGTTATTCCACACAAATATTTTTTTTGCGCGAGGGTAGAAAAAGTTCATATTTTTTTTTATATTTTGAAAATATGTATAAAAATAACTACATCTCTCCGAAGTTTGGGCTCCCTCAGCATCAATTATAATTATATTTTTATCTATAATTTTGCTAATAATTTTTTTAGATGGTGGTGAAAATACGTTTGTAATAAATATGAAATTATCACATTTTAAATAACTACTGAAAAAATTTATATTTTTTCTAGATGTTAAAAAAACACAATGTCCTTTTCCTTCAAGATATTCTTTAATTACATTACTAACCAAAAAATCTCTTCTATAATTGTCCATATAAATTAAAAATGTATCAGATCTAAACATAATTTATTTATTATTTCTTATCTAAAATTTTAATACAAAACTTTGATGATTAGTATGTACAAAAAAATTTATTAATTAAATTATTCTTAAATGTTTTTAGTAATTTTGTCTATGAAGACAAAAAAATATAGTGTTAGTTCATTAATAATAAAGATATTCTTTATTAATTAAAAATAAGTTGTAATCAAATTTTTTATTAGGTCTTAACTAAATAATTTAAATTATGAAGAATTAGAAATACTCAATTTTTTTTCAAAATAAAAAAATTATGATTTATATTTTTTAACAATTCGGAACGATCAGTGCATTTTAAATTATTAATTTTAGCTAGATAATTTACAGATTTTTTATTCCACCCTGTAAAATGTTGAATTGGTACGCCGTTGGAGCTTGGCTCTAATATTAAACCAACTGCATTAGATAAATTAATAATCTTAGAAAAAAAAAGCTGTGGATTTAAAATATGATCCAAGCATAAAAATATACTTATAAAATCAAAATTTTTATTTTCACGCAAACATTCATCAATGCTATCAAAAACTCTAACATTCGAACCTAATAGACTAACACAATTTTTTTTATTTCTTTGGCATGATTTTCCCCAAAATATGTCGCTATTTGGTTTAATAAAACTTAAATTACATTTTTTTTTTAATTCTAAATATTCAAAATTGCCCCACAAAGGGCAGCCTAATTCTGCGTAAGATGAAATTGCTCCACACTCTTCTTCAATTGCATTCATGAGAATTTCATTTCCAAATCCTGCAAATCTTTTAAATGGTTCTGGTTTTTTTATTTTACTTGATAAAAAATGATTTTCTAATTTATCCAATAATTTTTTATTATTTATTTTTTCCTTTATCTTTAATATTTTTTCTTTCTCTTTTTTATTAAGGGGATAAATTGAATCTAAAATTGAAAATATTTCTCTTTTCAAAAAATTTTTGTTAATTATTTCAAATTTTAAATAATATTCTTTAATTCGTTTAAAAAGAAATTTTGTTGAAAATTTTTTTGAATACTTATCCCAGCCTTTAGGATGAATGGGTATTAATTTATTAAAAATATAGGATAAATATTTTTTTTTGAACCAATTTTTTTTATAAATTAGATTGCATTTTTGACACCTAACATTACAAGTCTTCTCATTTAGTTTTTTCTCATCAATCTCTAGATTTCTAGAAATATCCTCTGAATATCGATTTAAATAACCAGTTTTTGCTTTTTTGTATTGTTTGCCCTTACAAAGGGGACACTCTTTTTTTTTAATTAACATAATAATTTTTAAAAGCTTTTTTAAATTGTATAAAACTTAAAATTTGAAAAAAAATAAAACTTGTTTCTGAAGATTTGTTAACGCAAAATAACTCGTATTCTTTTTTAATTTGCTTATGATCAAAAAATTCTAAATTCCTAAAGTGATAAGAATTAAGGTTATCTAAAAAGAAATTTTTTAAATTTTTTTGTAACCAAATTTTCTGGGGATCTGCTATAGTTTTTTTTGTTAAGCTATAATTATTAATTTTTGATTTTTTATCACCAACCATATTCTTAAAAATAAATCTTGTTTCAAAATTATTAAATTTATAATGATTTGGCATAAAAAATCCTTCTTCTACAAATGGATGATGCAATAATGGTAATCTAGCTTCGATACCTTGGCTCATAGATATTCGATCTTTATATTTTAAAGATCTAGGTAATTTTATAAAACAAATATCTTTATATTGAGAATTTTGCAAATTATTAAATTTTTTTATTTTTTTATAATTATAAAAATCTTCATATATATATTTTCGTAAAAAATCATAACTAAACATGTTTGAATTAACACTTATCATCCCATCTGATGTAGATGCAAATTGGAAAGTTGAACTTAATATCAAATTTAATAAATAATAATTATCTTTATTTTTAATTTTAACAAATTTTTTTAAAAAATTAAGAATTGATATTATTTTATTATTTCTATTTTTAAATTTATCTTTAGCAAATGGTAAAAAATTATAATCATACCCTCCAAAAATTTCATCGCCTCCATCTCCCTCTAATATTACACTAAAATTTTTTTTTTTGGCCAAATCATATAATTTTTTTACTGCAAAAATTCTAATTGAAGTAAAGGGCGACTCCAAGGTAGTTGTGAGACTTTGAAAATTTTTTTCAATTTCATCAGGTTTAATTATTAGAAAATTACTTTTTATTTTTAGTGATTTTGTGATTTTTTTTACCTCTTTTATTTCGTCAATATCTGAACTATTTTGAAATCCATAGGTAAATGTTTCAAAACCTCTCAAACTGCTCGGTGGATGCTTGAGTATACTATTTAATATGCCTCTACTATCTGTTCCGCCACTTAAAAATAGACCAATTTTTCTATCAGATATCAAATGTTTTTTAATACTATCATTAAAAATTGTTTTCAAATTATTTTTTTCATCAAAAAAACTTTGATATTTTTTTTTTACAACTTCTTCTAAAGACCAATATTTTTTTTTTATTAATTTATTTTTTTGAATATATCCACATGTACCTGCCTCTAGTGAAATAACATCTTTAAAAAAAGTTGTGTCTTCATGATCCATTGAACTTTTAAAAAAAAAATCAGCAACGGCTTTTTCATTTAATTCATTTTTTTTTAAAAGTGCTAACGGCTTAATTTCGGAGCAAAAAAAATATTCGTTCCTATATTTTGTATAATACAAAGGTTTTATTCCTAACCTATCTCGTCCAAAAAAAAAAATTTTTTCTTTTTTGTCATACAATATGAAGCTGAACATACCTTCAATTTTTTTTAATATTTCTAATCCATTTTCTATAAGCAAGTATAATAAAATTTCTGTATCACTATTACTTTTGAAATTTTTATATTTTAATTTTTTTTTTAATTCTTCTGAATTGTAGATTTCTCCATTAAATACTAATATATATCTTTTAGAGTTATCAAACATTGGTTGCATACCAAGATTTGTTGTGTCGCGAATACTTAATCTAAAAAATTTTAAAAAAACATAATTGTCACTATACAAGTCAGAGCTATCTGGTCCCCTATGCGAGATTATTTGTGATAGCTTATTTAATTTATTTATATTTACCTTGTACTTTTCTCTTGTACAAAAAAAAAAGCCACACATTTATAATACTTTATCTTCCCAATTATAAATAAAGTTGCCTTCTAAATTTTTACTTGCAAATCTACCCCTATAATAATCTCTATTCAACAATTCAGTAGCTGACAATTCTCTAGTTTCTAATCCTTTTATAATTTTGAATTCTGGAATATTTTTTTTAATATAATCCTCTATCTCTTTTTTACTTTTTTTAGATATATCGATTAAATATTTTAATTGCTTTGGATTTAGCGAAACAGGTCCGTCTTTACTTTCACTTTGTTTTAAAATTGTAAAATGTCTTTCAATATATTTTGGCTCATACAAAAGAGCTGAAATTGAAATTTTTAATCCATCTTTTTCTGGGTTAGAATGTTCACTTAATCCTACATTTTTAGTGATTTTTTTCAAAAAATTAATTCTTTCCAAATGAGCTTCCTCTATAGGTGTTGGATAAATCGACACACAATGAAGTAATGAAAAATTCTTATTATATTTTGTTAATATTTGAGCAGTTTTTTTTATTTCATCATCATATGTACAGCCTGTCGATACTATAATCTCTTCAAATCTAGTTTGGGCTAACTCTTCTATCATCTTAAAACTTGCGCAGTCAAAACTTGCTACTTTAATTTTTTTAAATTGACATTTTTTTAAAAAATCCAGTCTTGATCTTGAAAAAATTGTTGTCATTGGAATAAGATCGTATTTTTTACAAAGATCTATAAATTTAAAATGAGCCTCATCATTTAAATCAAGTTTTTTTAATCTTTCATACTCATCTTTAAAAGGTCTTTTTATTACTTTAATTATTCCATTCTGATCAACTTCACCTTCATCAAATCTAAGTCTGTGTGTTAAATCATCAGAGAGCATTGATTGAATTTTTACAATTTCAGCACCTGACTCTTTAGCTGAATGTATCATTTCTTCTAAAATCTGATAGTTACCATTATGATTTTGGCACAGTTCTACAATAATTTTTGTCATCTTATTAACTGTTCAATATATTTTAATATTTGATCAGATCCATTAAAAAAAAAAAATTTTTTATTCAAATTTTTCTTTATATTTAAGCTTTCATGAGTAACAAAAAAATCTAATCTTTTTAATAGTCCTTTACCCCAGTGATTATTTTTTAATTTACTACAAAAACCAAGCTCTGAGAAATATTTTAAATTTTCATCAACCTCTGGATTATTTTTTTCATTTGATAAAATTGAGGGTTTTTTAAACATCAAACACTCAGTCAAAGTATTAAATCCGCCTCTGGCAATGACATAATCAGCTTTTTGAATTTGTTCATAAATTGAATTTAAGTCTGAAATAGGAATTAAATTTTTTTGCTTAGAAATATATTTAATATCATTTTTTTTTAAAGTAGATGTTCCTATGTAAAAAATAAATTTTTTACTTTTTGACAAATACTTTAAACTTTTAGATATTAAAGATGACAATGTTTTTGTTCCATTATCCATAATTAGAAATATTTTTTTTTTATTTTTTTTAAAAGGCTTTCCTAAGTATTTTTTATCAATTACAAAATTAATTTTTATTATTTTGTTTTTTGAAAAATCATTAAAAATTTTAATTGGTGTTAATGGAGGAAAAAAAATTTTATCAGCTAAATTTTCAAAAAAAAGAATTCTTTTATAATAAAAATTGTTTTTTTTTATAATTTTTTTAACAAACCAACTCCAGGTAAAGTGACAAATTCCAATTGACCTGATATTCATCTTCTTTGCCAATAAAAATGCTTCTGGAACAAAATCAGATACAAATAAATTATACCCACTTAAAGCTTTATGTAATCTATTAATTTTTTTACTTTTTTTTTCCCAATTTTGAAAAACTTTTTTTGTTTTATCTAAATCAAGAAATCCATTTTTTTTTTTTATTATTTTTATATTATTAAAAAAATCCACGTAATCTACTTGTTCCCTAAACGTCTGTTTTAAAATTTGAATATTATTATGATTTACAATTGTAATTTTGGTTTTGGGATATTTTATTAAAATTTTTTTTATTATCGATCTTTGTCGAACCATATGTCCATAACCAACATCGGAAATAAAAAAAGCAATTTTAAGATTTTTCAATTTTTCTTTTAACTTGCTCATAATCTTTAGAATAATGTATATCTGTGTAATTAGTTTTGTATACACCAACTTTAGTGCTAAGTGTTTTTTGAAAAACAGTCTTTAGGGTCATAATTCTAAATGCGCCGTCCTGTAAATTATTATTGTCAATCGTAATTAGCTCTCTAATTGGTTTTCCTGGGAATACTTTTTTTTCAAAAAAATTAATTGCTTTATCTAAATCCAGAACATTAAATTCAGGTGTGTTTGCCTGAAGAGATATAACTATATTTGGTTTAATTTTTGAATTAAGTTTTTTTACTGCATCCACAACTACATCTTGCTTTTCAACTTCGTCTTTTGCCAATTCCAAAGGTCTTTTTACATAATTTAATTTGTAGAATTTGCAAATATCTATAATCCTTTTACTTTCTGTTGATATAAATAAAAATGGTTTATATTTCGATTTTAACGCCTCTTTTGCAACTAGCACAAACATTGGCTTATCTTTGATTGGTAAAATATTTTTATATTTTAATCTTTTAGACCCAATTCTAACTGGTAAAATTATTAATATTTTTTTTTTCAATTAAAGTTTGATGAAAGTTGGATAAAATTATTAAGATATTTATTTAAAACTAAATGTCTTCCATGCCTTTGAGTTTCTTTATAGTAATACGATTCTTCAAAAATAAATGGTCTTGTAAATTGATATAAACCTATTGCGAGAGCTATAATATTGCTATCGTTGATAAACCCCGTCCTGTTAAGCAACTTTATTTTTTTTATTAGCTCTATATTCTCTTTAATTATTTCTTCCTTATATTCAACTTCAAAAAGCTGATCTTTGCCTTCAAGAGTTTTCAGCTTATCAAACACGTCCTCTAACTTTGTCACTCTATTATGTTTTTTTGTAATATAGATTCTATCGCCTCCTACAGAAAAATATTCATGACCGTCATGACTATAATCTCTTAGATCGTTATCAAATGAATAAACCTCAGCACCAAGCAACTCTATGTCGTGAATAATATCCCTTGGGTGAAAATTGTGTTTTTTTGGCACATAAAAGTCATCCATTACTCTAGACGATTGATAATGATTAAGCTCTGCAAAGTTAAAAATTACAGCATTAGTGTCTCTGATATTTTTCATCATTTTGTGAGTTATGATATATCTTATGGAATCAACAATAAAATATTTGAACTCACCGCTTCTATAAAACCCCATATACATTAAACCATTTTTATTTAATGCATTAATAAATTTTACCAGGGCTTTTGCTGGATTTTCTATATGTTGATATATTCCAGATAAAAAAATAAAATCAAATTTATTTTCACCAATATCAACATCTAAAATATTTCCGAATGTTGAATGCACTTTTTTATTATTTTTTTTAGCCCATTCTTTTATTTCTTTTACAGATTCTCTGGTTATGTCTAAATGAGTGACTTCTGCATTTTGATTTGCAAAATATCTACTCTCCCTACCGGTGCCAATATTAAATACTTTTTTACCTGCTAAATCTTCGGGCTTTAATTTTAAAATTTTTAAAGATTCTAAAATATATTTTTCGGCATTATTATCTGCGTCTTTTAAAATTTCTCCATCTTTTTTTCTATATAATGGACCCCAAGATAAATCTTGATAAATAAATGCAGTTAAGTCTTTATAATATTTTTTAAAATCCATGAACTTCTTTATTTAGATTTTTGCATGAATACTTATAAACATTTAATCCGCTATTAAAAGTATTCACAGAAGTTTTGTGATATCTACCAATTAATGAAATTCTAAACTTGTCACTCCTGTTTGTGCCGCTTCGATGTATCTGGTCCATATTCATTATAATTCCATCACCTTTTTTTAAAAAATTACAATTAACTTCTTCAAAATTTTTTATTTTTGACTCTTCTATTTTTCTTTGATTAGATTGGTATAATTTACTTGAATTCAATTTTTTTTTTATTCTAAGCTGACCAATTTTATAAGATTCACTCAATACATCTAGACCCCCAGTATCGTTATTTAAGTCTATTAAAGGTATCCACAAAACTAAGCTATCAAAACATTTGTCATTTTGTCTAAAATAAGAAGAATCTTGATGCCATTCAAGAGCATTTCTTCTATCCATTGGCGGATCTAACCTAAGCGACACATCAGTAAGAATTATTGAACTACCTTTTTCACCTAGTATTTTTTTACATAAATTTAAAATTTTATTTTGAGAAAGAATTTGATAATTTATTATCAAAGTTTGAACTGTATCAAACAATAATCCAAATTTTTTTGGATTTGTTAATCTCAAATCTAACAAACCTTTATGCAATTTGCTTATTTTACTTGATGAATAATAGCTAAGATTATGCGCAATTATTTTTAAAACACTTTTAACTTGATTTTGAGAAACCAAATTTTTTATAATTGCAAATCCAGATTGGTTATATTTTTTTTTATTTATATTCATTAATTATTTTTTTTAAAACACTGGCAGCTTGTGATTTAGAATATTTTTGAGTAATATATATAATTCACCTATTTAGCAAATAATATCTTTTAATAAAAATAGCAAATCTCTGAAGAAATCTTTAATAAATCCACTCTATTAATTAAGAATAGCAAATCACTTGTAAATTTATTAACTTAAGTTATTTGATTTTGTAAAAATGAATTTCAAAAAATATCAATTTCATTATCTAACAGTTATTAGCTTATATGCCCTCTATATAAC
>Ga0181607_10002735_pt1 | contig 15528 bp, 14 predicted proteins | sample 041ome_9_FD_132420 | JGI IMG/M metagenome (GOLD analysis project Ga0181607, IMG submission 132420) | Coastal salt marsh microbial communities from the Groves Creek Marsh, Skidaway Island, Georgia - 041413US metaG (megahit assembly) | ecosystem: Environmental > Aquatic > Marine > Intertidal zone...
CCGTTACCAAAAACTATTGAACCCCATCCCTTATCCCAAAGCCTTTGCGCAACTATATATGATCTCATGTTTGAGATCATCTCCTCGTAATTACCATCACTACCAGCAACCCCCAGGATATCTGAAAACAATCCATCTGGAGCGCCTCCAATAGAAATGCCTTGAGTTTCTAAAGGTTTAGCCTCTCTTAATACAGCTGATACATAAAACTTGGGTACAGTAATTTGAATAATAAGGAGGCTTAAAACCATAGCGACGCCTACTGCTACAATAGATTTCTTCACTAAGAAATATTCTTTTACATAGCTTTTAGTGAGTGCAAGTTTTTGTTTTAAGTTAATTTTTTTAAGAATATTCATGGTTTGATAAACTCCTACCTAACGGTATTTAAGTTCAAATATATTTTTAATTGAATCAATATCTTATCTAATATAAATTATTTATAAACCCTATTAGCTTAGAAAGACTTAAACACTCTAAGTTTGATTATATGGTTTCCTCTTATAAAAAAATTTACTAGATGTAATAAATAAATTGTTTTCAAATAATTTTACAAAACTTACTTTTGTAATACATTTATTATTTTATTCTTTTAAAGTGCCACTTTACTGTTTCAAATAGGCCTTCATCAATTCTGTGAGTAGGACTAAATGACAATAAATTAGAGATCTTTGAAATATCTGCCTGAGAATGTCTCACATCTCCATCTCTAAAGTCTCGATAGTTAACTTTTGAGTGCAAGGTATTTGTGGTTTTATCAATTAAGCTTTTTAATTTAATGTAGAGGTCTTTTAATGAAGTCCTATCCCCAACTGCAACATTATAAATTTGATTTAAAGCATTCAAATTAGAAGTTGTTGCAGCAAGAATATTTGCCTGCACTGCATTGTCAACATAACAAAAGTCTCTGCTCGTTTTACCATCTCCATTAATAAAAATCTCTTGATTTCTTATGATTGCATCAATCCATATTGGTATGACAGCAGCATAAGCGCTTTGAGCGGTTTGTCTTTTTCCAAACACATTAAAATATCTCAGGCCTATAGAGTCCATGCCATAAGAAAGATGAAATACATCGGCATATAATTCATTTACATATTTGGTAACAGCATATGGGCTGAGCGGTTTTCCAATAATATGCTCTCTTTTTGGCAACTTCTTGTGATCTCCGTATGTAGAACTACTTGCTGCATAAACAAAACGCTTTACGTTAGCATCTCTTGCTGCAACTAGCATATTTAAAAAACCTAAAATATTACTTTGATTTGTTGCAATAGGATCTTTTATGCTTCGAGGCACCGATCCCAGCGCTGCTTGATGCAAGACATAATCAACATTTTTACAAGCTTTTTTACATACTTTGATATCTGTTACATCACCCTGAATCAGAGTAAAGTTTTTCCATTTTTTTGACGAGAGAAAAGACTGAACTTCATTTAAGTTTTTTTTGTTACCAGTAGAAAAATTATCAACACCCACAACTATTTGATTCAAATCCAAAAGTGTTTCCAAGAGATTGCTTCCAATAAAGCCTGCGACCCCTGTAATCAGCCAGATTTTTTGATTAGATATTAATTTTTTTTTGATTCTGGAGTAAGAGTTCATCGATGAGTTAGAGTCGCTTTTCAACTTGTGTTTGAGAAAATAAATACTTGAGATCGTAGATAACATGTTTTGTCTTGCCAAACGATTTAATTTTTTTAATACCTAGTTTTTTAAATTGCTTATGAGCAACAGCAATAATAATTCCATCATATTTATTTGTCTCAAGCTTATCTACTAAGGCGATATCGTATTCTTTTTTTGCAGAAAATTTATCCACCCAAGGATCATAAACACTAACTTTACAATTAAATTCTTGTAATTCAGAAATGATGTCTACTACCTTTGTATTTCTTATATCGGGACAATCTTCTTTAAATGAAAGCCCTAGAATTAGAATTTTGGACTGATTTATTTTGATGTTTTGCTGAGCCAAGAGTTTAATTAGTTGAGATGATACAAATGAGGCCATCCCATCATTCATTCTTCTACCAGCAAGAATTATTTCCGGGTTATATCCAAGACTTTCAGCCTTATGGGTTAAGTAATATGGGTCTACACCAATACAATGTCCGCCCACTAAACCAGGTCGAAATTTTAAAAAATTCCACTTTGTTTCAGCTGCTCTTAATACTTCCTCTGTATCAATACCCATTAAATTAAAAATAATCGCGAGCTCATTTATTAAAGAAATATTAAGATCCCTCTGGGTATTTTCAATGACTTTTGCAGCTTCAGCTACTTTAATGCTTTCTGCTTTATGAGTACCAGCAGTTATAATTGTTTTATAAATTTGATCAATAAACCTAGCAGACTTAGGGCTTGAGCCAGAAGTCACCTTGACTATATTTGGCAAACGGTGTTCTTTATCACCTGGATTAATTCGTTCAGGAGAATAACCCACATGAAAATCTTTATTAAGAGATAGTCCAGAAAATTGCTCTAAAATAGGTATGCAATCTTCTTCTGTGGCTCCTGGATATACGGTAGACTCATATACAACAGTATCGTTCTTTTTTAGAAGCTCTCCGATCATTCTGGAAGCGCTTAATAAAGGCTCTAGATCTGGTCTTTTATTTGAGTTGATAGGGGTAGGAACGGTAACAATAAAAAAATTACATTCTTTTAATCCATCAACCTCGGATGTAAAAGATAGATTCTCCGACTTATTTAATGAGGTCCTGTTAACCTCATTAGTTAAATCAATGCCTTGTTTTAAATTAGATATCCTGACTGCATTGATATCAAAACCAACAACAGGAAAATGATGTGCAAATTCAACTGCTAGTGGCAGACCAACATACCCCATCCCAACAACACCAATTTTAACATTTTTGAATTTCATATTTTTAGAGAATAGAATTCTTGAGTAAAGAATATATGCTTAAGATATATGTTAACTCTTTATATATTTAATATAGAGATTATAAATGAAAGTAAGCCATTTTTCGTGATTGGGATAATCTTTATATGATTTTGGTTCTGCATTTAATATATCCTCAAATTCATTTAAAGTTAAATCAAGTTTTTTTCGAACATAATCACGATCCGCATGCAACATTGATTCGTCATATGGAGGTTTTAATAAAGCCTCAAGAGCGTCTTCTCTTGTCATAGTTCCGGAACAAATTTGGGATGAAAAAGTGGCCCTTCTATAATCTAAATTAAACTTTTTAGGTTGAATATAAGACTGAACAAATCTTGTATATACAGACTCATGATGCTTTCCTCCATATTCATAATATCCAACTTTATCTTTTAATACTTTTAAAGCCATAGATTTATTAAATGGAAGTAAATTCAGCAAATAAACAATTTTTATACGCCTAAAAAATTTATAAAATATTTCCGCTTTCCAATCAAAAGATGGAAAAGACTTCATTTTTTTTGTTCCAAATTTGCGATGGATAGATTTCAGTAATTTTAAATCCTTTGGATTATAGAACCATGAGTCAGGTAGAATTCCTTCAGTAGCATAATTTCCACCACCAATTATAAATTTTATGTTATGTTTTGAAGCCACTTTATGCAATATTGATGCAATAGCAACATCTGTTGGCATTTCTACCTCTACAATTGATGATTTTAGAACAGATAGTTGTATGTCTTTAAATTCCGCCCAATCTAGAACATAACTTTCATAATCAATGTCAAGATTGAGACACAAATTTCTAATATTTTTTACTGATTCTTCAGAATTCCATCCATTATCCATGTGAACAGCTAGAGGTCTAAGACCCAACTCCTTAACAATATACGCTACATAGCTACTATCAATGCCTCCACTCACTCCAATCAGGCAGTCATATTTTTTATTTTTACCTGCATCCTTAATCTTGCTCAATAGTTGAGCTAATCGAACTTCTCTGTCCTTGCCTTTGGGGACAATAGTTTTAATTTCACTAAAAAAAGTTTCACAATGATTGCAAAAACCTTGATCATTAAATCTAATCTCAAGATCACTAGTATCCATCACGCATCTTTTACAAATTTTATATTGATTCATTTTTCTTAATAAGGAATAGGAATTAACTAATCTAGTTTAATTACATCTTTCCAAGAAGGATAGTTAATTAAGACTCCTTTATTAATTCCTTGATAAACAAAAAAACTTCCTGCGGCAATGCCTGTCACATTTACAGACTTACAAAGGTTGCGGATATGTTGAATTGTTCCAGCCCCACCTAAAGCAGTAGTTGGTATAGATACGCTATCGCAAATACTCTTGATTAATTCAATATCATAGCCCCGCATAGATCCGTCGCAATCAATAGATTGAACAATAATCTCACCCGCTCCCATTGCTTCAGCTTTCTTGGCTGCCTCCACGGAAAGTAATTTTGTTGACTTCTTTCCATTGTTCACAAAAACATAATTCCTTGTTCCCCAAAAATTTTTTTTAATATCAAGACAGACAACAATTGTAGAGGATCCAAAATAATCTACAGCATGTTTTATAAAGTCAGGGTTGGAAATCGCATAAGAGTTCAGCACTACCTTTTCTGCTCCACAAGCTATAATTTCTTTAATATCTGCAATAGAACTAATACCTCCACCAACTGAAAAGGGCATATTAGCCTCTTCACCAACCCGCCTTATTACATCTGATGATATTCTCCTACCTTGAGAAGTTGCGTCAATATCCAATAACACCAATTCATCAGCTTTAAGTTCATTGAAAATTTTTACTGCATTAATTGGATCACCAATATATTTATGGTTTTTAAATTTCACAGACTTTACCAAAACATCATTTTTTAATAAGAGTGTCGGGATTAATCTAGGTCTAAACATTTTCTATAAAGCAATAAAATTTTTAAACAATTTTTTACCAGGAGAATGGCTTTTTTCAGGATGAAACTGAACACCAAAGATATTGTCCATCTCAACACCTGAGCAAAAATTTTCAATGTAATGAGTTTCATTTAGTATGGTATCTTTGTTGTGAGGTTGCATATAAAAAGAGTGAACAAAATAAAACTCTTCTTCCGATGAGATGCCTTTTGTCAAAAGGCTACTCTTCCTAGGGGTAATAGTATTCCATCCCATATGTGGAATCTTAAATTTTTGAGGCTCAGAAGTTTTAAATTTTTTTACAGATGAATCAATCCAACCCAAACCATTCACATTGCCTTCCTCGCTAAAATTGGCCATCAACTGCATGCCTAAACATATACCTAGTAAAGGCTTTTTTTGAATAATTGCAAAATTATTTAGAGCATCTATTAGATTAAGTTGATTTAAATTTATCATAGCTTTAGCAAAATGACCTACACCGCACAAAATAATTTTATCTGCTTTAACAATATCATCAGGGTCTGGAGATATAGAAACTGAAACTCCTTCTTGAAGAAGCTTTTTTTGAATGGAAAATAGGTTTCCCATTCCGTAATTCACAATATGAATATTCATGGCTAATTTAATTTTTTTTAATTTAATAACAAGAATACATTAGTAGCAAGGAGCTCAATTATTAAAAAATTCTTCTATTTGACATGAGCTTAAATTTCTTAAATTATCCTGATTAAGATATTCCTTATACCAATTTACAGTTTTTTCAATAGCAGTTTCTAAATCCCACCTAGGAGACCATCCAAGTTTAAAATGAGCTTTGCTAATATCTAAACTCAGTGATTTAGCTTCGTAAGGTTGAGAATTTAGATCACTGTCTGCAAAATTTTCTATGCCCCAGCAGTCAAAGAACAACTCTACAATTTCTTTAACAGTTCTGATGTCGTTATTGTTTGGTCCAAAATTCCAACAATCATTTTCATTAGAGCCAAGTTCATAAAGTTTCCTCGCAACCTCCATGTATCCTGAAAGAGGCTCAAAAACATGTTGCCAGGGTCTAGTTGCCAAAGGATTTCTAAGCAAGATTTTAGAATTATTTTGAATAGCTCTGAATAAGTCAGGGATAAGCCTATCATCAGAGAAATCACCACCTCCAATAACATTTCCAGCTCTTACACTGCTTATACCTGGGGAGGATTTAGAATCGTTAAAGAATGATTTTTGATATGAGCCTATCAATAATTCAGCGCATGCTTTACTGCTAGAATATGGATCATAGCCACCTAATGGATCATTTTCTCTGTACCCCCAATCCCACTCACGATTTTCGTAGCACTTGTCAGTAGTTACCATGACTGCTGATTGAACTGAGCTAGATGCTTTAATGGCTTCCAAAATAATTAATGTTCCAATTACATTAGTCTCATAAGTTAATAAAGGCTCTTTATAAGAATAGCGAACGAGAGGTTGAGCTGCTAAGTGAAAAACAATATCTGGATTAAATGAGCTAAAAATTTTTTTAATTTCATCAGAATTTCTGATATCACAGTCTATGGTATTACTAATTTTATTAACGTTTAAACTGGAATATAAATGGGTATTTTTATTAAATTCTGAGCTGGAGATGCCCTGAATAATTGACCCATGAGCATTTAATATAAAAGATAACCATGCACCCTTAAAGCCTGTATCGCCTGTTATAAGAACACGTTTCCCACGCCAGAAGCTAGAACTCATGAAATTATCTTTTTTAACCAGTAGAACATTTTATATCCAGCAGAATTTTATTATGTTTTTAATCTTTAATTTAGAATTCTCTCATATTCTTGAATAATTTTCTTCGGTTTAAATTCTGCAGCTCGTCTAACAAGTATTTCTTTGGGCAAAGGATTTTTTAAAGCTACAATTATTGCTTCAGCCATCGATGAAGAATCATTGAGTTGGCATAAACTCCCTAGCTCACCGCCTTTAAGAATTTCTGCAGGTCCCGATGAATTTGTAGAGACAACATTCAAACCAACAGAAAAAGCTTCAATAATAACAAGGCCAAAGCCTTCGTAGTCAGATGATAATACAAATAAGTTTGAAAGCTTCATATATGGAATTGGATCAGGAACCCAGCCTGGAAGAAATATATTTTTCTGCAAATTATGATCAACAATATATTGCTCAATTTGAGACCTTTTATCTCCATCGCCCAGTATTAATAAATTTATTTTTTTTTGAAATTTATTTTTTATAATATCTATTGATTTAACAAGATTTAAAAAATTTTTAGACTCTTTAAGTTCGCCCACTGAAATAATATTAATATCATTAGCTTTTAACCATCCTATAATCTTTTTGTTATAAACTTCATTTGGATTTTGGTAATTTTGATGAAGAGGATTATAAATAACTTTTATTTTATTTTTGGAAGCTCCCAATGTTACAAGGTCCGATTTTATAGAGTTAGAGACTGCAATAATGCTATCTGCAAAACCATAAAAAAATTTAATTGAAAGTTGCAAAATTTTTTTAAAAATTTTCCCCCTATTCTTAAACTGTTCTGATAAGGGGCAATGCTCAACTATAACAAGGTTAGTTTGAGGCTTTAGAAACTTCACCGATGCACTAAGAGCATTAAGAGGCCACATGTTAGCTATTAGATTATCAAAACTATTTTTATAAAAAAAATTTAGGAGTATTGGTAGAGAAAATTTTATATTTTCGCAGTCCAAAAGTATGATTCTTACCCTTGGATTTATAAGATGCACAAAATCATTTTTTTTGCCAAGTATTGCGATTGAAGTATCCCTCCCTGAGAGTGATAACTCATTAGCAAGCGTAACAATGACTTTTTCAGCACCTCCGTATCCTAGGTCATATGAAATAAAGCAAACTCGACCTTTTTTAATTTTCTCTTTCAAGAACTTTAATTTCTATTGTTGAGAGAAAAATTTATCTAATGAATAATAAAAATGATCAATCATTGCTCCTCTTTTAAAGTATGACCATTCTAATTTTGCCAAAAAAATATAATTATTCATAAACATTTGTATTGAAGTTTTGGGGGCTGTTACTGTTAAATCTAATGCCTTTTGAATATAAAAAGTTGAAAAATGGGAAGTTATAATAAAATTTAACATTACAGATACTTTTTTCTGAATAAAGTCTAATTATAGCAAATTCTTTAATTTTTATAGCGATAATAGTAACTTAAACAATTATGATCATTTTATAAAATGAAAAATTTATAAAATTACTAAACTCTTGATAAGATTTTATTTATTAATTTCTGCAAATTAATTGGCAACTTTAAACAGAACCATGAAATTAAAAAGTGCTTATTTAGAATAGTGTAAATTTTTGCGTCAAGATAAGCAGAGTAAATATTTTCTAATGCCCATGCATTCTCCTGATTGGTCCTGAAGCAATGCCAGCTGCAGTTTATTTTAAGTTCGCTTAAATGACGATAGACTTTCCTGCAATCTTCCGGAGAAAGATTGCTTGCATTAATTAATCTTTGCATACTTCTGGAATGAGTGTAAAGGTTTCTTTTGAAGGCTTTTCCCAACCTAGATTCGTGTTCAGACATTACAACTAATGGTTGATTTAAGAAAAAAAATTTGAAACTAAGTGCCAAATGAATATACAGGACCTCTCCTTCAGAAAAAAGAGAATTATCAGGTCTATATATTTCATAACACTTACTTCTGACCAAGGGAGAAATAGGATTGATTGATCCCGGATTTAACCATCCCAATAAGAAGCTTTCAAAACAGTTTCCAGAAGCACTTACTCCTTTTGAAAGTGAAAATTGGCCGCTTGCTATATCCTTTTCATATCCTGGACCAAAAACTACTCCATAGCTATCATCTAATTCAAAAAAGACATTCATTTGATCTTGTATCTTTGTTTTAAGATAATAATCATCCCCATATAGCCAGCTAATGAATTCGCCTTGAGCTAAATCAAGAGTTTGATTGGCTCTTAAATTTGGATTTTTATTATGCTTATGATTTAAAAAAATAATTCTTTTATCTGGCAAGAAAGACTCAATAATTGTTGCAGTTCTATCTGTGGATCCATTATTACTAATAATAAGTTCAATATTTTGATATGTTTGAGACAATACGCTCTCAATGGCTTTTTTTATAAATTTTTCCTGATTGTATGTAAGAAGGATTATTGAAACTTTTGGTTTGATCATATATTTGTGCAGATATTAATCCGCTAATACTATAAAGGTATATTCTGATAGATTAAAGTAATCAGTATGAAGTGTATGTATAGTAAATAGCTTAGTGATAGAATGATGAAATAAAATTAAATTAAATTAATTATGAAAGCTGTTATCTTGGCAGGCGGTCTAGGCACAAGGCTGGCTGAAGAAACTCATAGTAGACCAAAACCAATGGTTGAAGTCGGGGGGATGCCAATTTTATGGCACATAATGAAAATTTTCAGCTATTATGGAATCAATGATTTCATAATATGTCTTGGATATAAGGGGTACTTTATAAAAGAGTACTTCAATAATTATCTTTTAAGAAATTCAGACGTAATTTTTGATGTTAACAAAAATACAAAGCAAATTATTGAAAAGACTAACGAAAATTGGAATATCACTTGTGTAGATACTGGCGATAAAACTCTCACAGGGGGAAGGCTAAAAAGGGTGAGCAAATATCTTCGACAAGATGAACCTTTTTTTCTCACTTATGGTGATGGAGTTGCTGACATCAATATTAAATTATTATTAGATTTTCATCGCTCTCATGGAAAACTGGCTACTGTTACAGCTGTCAATCCTCCATCAAGATTTGGAATGCTGAAAATTAATGAACAAAATGAAGTGAAGCAATTTAATGAAAAGCCAAATAATGAAAATTCATGGATCAACGGAGGTTATTTCGTTTTGCACCCTTCAGTAATTGATTTCATTGATGGTGATATGACCTCATGGGAGGTTGAGCCTCTTCAGGAAATAACAAGGAAAAACGAGCTTGCTGCATTTAAACATGATGGATTTTGGCAACCAATGGATACCCTTTCAGAAAAAAAAATGCTGAATGATTTATATTCTTTAAATAAGGCGCCTTGGAAAGTATGGTGATCATTTAATTTTAATAATACTGCCTAAGGCTTATTTTCAAAAAATCCATGAACTATTATCAATCTCTTAGATATCTTTTAGGAGGAAATATATTAAAGATACCCCCTTTGATTATTCTTTTCCTGATTGTCTCATTAGGGGATCTAATTGGAATAAGTGCTATCGGAGCATACCTATCATTGCTTTTTGATCCGACTGTAATTGAAAGATTCGATGCATATGAGTTTTCTAAATATTTAAAAGACTATAACTATAATGAAATCATTATATTTTTTGGTCTAATAATGGTTGGAATTTTTCTTATAAAATTTATCATTATTTTAATTTCTCAGTATGTTATTTTGGCTGTTGCTGCAAATGAAAAAGCTAAAATACAAAAACAACTTATTGATGGAATATTGAATCAAAAATATGAAAATTTTCTTTATAACAATGCTGGAGACAATCTATCATCTATAGCAAGTCTCTCGGGTTATTATGCAGAATGCCTTTCAGCCATCTTCCAAAGCGCAAGTGGAATAATAGTTATCTTAGCTTTATTTATTTTTTTTGGTGTAACAAATTTATCTTCATTGTTGATGCTAATAGGTTTGGTAGGTTTTATTTTTATTTTGTTTAATTTAGTATTTGCTAAAAGACTTTCCTATCAAGGCGCAAGCTTCGTAAGAGGTGCCAGCAGCATGCTTCAAGGGACCACTGATATTTCAAAGGGTTTAAAAGAAATTAAAACATTCGGAAAAGAACAATTTTTCATGAGAAAAATCGTAGATTCGGCTAATGCTCTTGCTAAAGCATCTATAAGACTTTCCTTTGCGTCAACTATCCCAAAGAATCTAATTGAGGTAGTTTTAATGTTTTTAATTGTTGCTATTGTTGGGGTAAATATAAAAAATGGAGTAGACATAAGCTCTATGTTTGTAACTCTTGGCATGTTCGTTGCTGGAGTAGTGAGGATTGCGCCTCTACTAAGTTCCCTTCAAACCTCTTGGAACACCCTAATTTTCTCAAAAGAACCAATTATGAGATTATCTTTATTATTGCAAAAACAAGATATGGGAGTTGATAGAGAGAGAGAAATAGATGCAGAGATGAATGAATCATATAACAATTCTAATGAAGAAGAATTTAAGTACCTTGAATTGAATAAAATTTATTATAAATATCCTGATTCAGAAACATGGGCATTGGAGGATATATCACTCAAAATTCAAAAGGGAGATTTCATAGGCCTTATAGGTGCGTCTGGCTCTGGAAAGACCTCACTTATAAATTTGATTTTGGGATTTTTAAATCCTAGTTCTGGGGAAATTATTTATAATGATAATAATTTGCAGGATAATATTGAAGATTGGAGAGCAAAATGCGCCTACCTGCCTCAAGATATTTTTTTAATTGAAGGAACTTTAAGAGAAAATATAACTTTGGAGCAAAAAATACAAAGCCCTGAAACCCTTGATCAGGCAGTTAAATTGTCTAAGCTATCAAATTTGATTGAGACATTACCAAATGGGCTTGAGACTGGTATGGGAGATGGAGGAATTAGACTTTCAGGAGGCCAAAAGCAAAGAGTTGCAATTGCTAGATCAATCTATCATGAAAGAGATATATTTATGCTTGATGAATCTACATCAGCCCTAGATCCAGCTACTGAGAAAGCGGTTATGGAGGAGTTAGTTGCTATGCGAAATCACAAGACGATTATCGCGATTGCCCACAGGCTATCAACTCTAAAAGAGTGCAATAAAATATATAGACTCAATGAGGGGCGCATTGAAGGGCCGTTTACTTATAAAGAAATAGAAACAGGCAATGGAGGCTGAAGCCGGAATCGAACCGGCGTAAACGGCTTTGCAGGCCGCTGCATAACCACTCTGCCATCCAGCCTTAATTTTTATAGGTAAAGTATAATGTATTATTACACTGGAAATATATTTTTAATATTTGAATTTTGGGTATTAAGTGATTATCTCAGATAGAGTAGATTGGATATTTGCAAATTCTTACATTAGAAGAAACTACTCTATTTCCAGGAATAACCCCAATCTTTTAGATGCTCTAACAATCTTTCTGTATGGAGTCATTAAGATTGCTCAACTGTATTTTCTTCAAAAAAAACATTATTCTTCAAATCAAAAAATTCCAAATCATATATTAGTAGAGTCTGCATCGCCTCACATGCATTTAAACTATTTCCGACATTTTAATTAAGATAAAGATAATTCTAAGTACATAAAAATTGAATGTTTTAATAAATATCAATTTACAGGTATTGCAAAGTTAAGTTTATTAAAGATTTACAGAGAATTTTATCTAGCATTTAGAGAAATTCTTCCCATTTTAGAAGATGCAAAAAAAATTCTTAACAGAGAAGATCTTACCATGGAGATAATGTCTTCCTTGCCAGTTTTTTCATATTTTACTTGCCTCCTCAAAGAGCTAAAAAGAAGCAATTCTAAACTTAAACTTTTTTCTGGCGGCGCTCCATTGATATCTTCAGCAGCAATTCTTGTAAATATTGAAACCTACTACTTAGCTCATGGCTTAATTAATAAACCCATTCCTAGAAAAGAATTGCATCCCAAACCTAATGAGTATTTTCTAGTCTATCCTGAGTATACATATATATATACATACTCAAAGGAAGAAAAGAACTATTTAGAGTCATTTGGTATCTCAAGTTTAATTATTCCATATACATACAAAAAATTAAAAAATTTAGAAAAAAAGGTCATAATTTTTCTTAACTCCACCGACGCTAATATGGATAAAGAAGTGCTAGAAGATTTGATTGAAATATTTTATCAAAATCATTATGAAGTGGTCATAAAAATTCATCCAACCTACAGTGGGAATATCTATAAAAATATAGAGCGCAAAAACCAAATAAGATTTGAGAATTCATCCAAGTCATCTGGTGAAAGCTTTATTCGCCAAGAGCACCCTAAATTTGCCTGCAGCTGGATCTCAACTACCTTGTGTGAAGCATTAAATCTTGGAGTTATACCTATCTGTATGAGCGATAAGCAAGATATATTATTTGATGAGATATTATATCCGCTAAAGAAAAAATCTATTATGTGGAATGATGAAAAAGAATTGATAATTGACTATTTAAAAAAGAAAAGCCCTGCAAAAGACCCCATATTAAAAAAACTAAATCTAACCGATTGATACTATCTGTATATTTTAATTGTAATGGGAAATAAATCTGTATAATCCAATAGAAATTATTTAATAAATTGATAACTATATTTATATGTCTGAAATAGAAAAAAGGCTTAGAGAAAGATCAAGCAATATATTAGAGAATTTAAATGAATTCGAAAATATTATTGAAGAGTTTTCCGAAAAAATTTTTAATGCACTAAATAATGGAAATAAGTTACTATTTTGTGGAAATGGTGGAAGTGCAGCAGAAAGTCAACATATGGCAGCAGAATACTGTGCGACTTTAAATCATCATAATCCTCGAAAGGGTTTCAAGGCTATAGCCTTAAGTGTTGATACCTCTTTTATAACTGCTTGGTCTAATGATTTTGGTTTTGATGGTATTTTTGCAAGGCAAGTAGAGACTTTGGGTGAAGAAAATGATTTGCTGATTTGTTACTCAACAAGCGGCTCAAGCAAGAATATTATTGAAGCTGCATTGGAAGCAAAAAGAAAAAAAATCGGTATATTGAGCTTTACAAGTAAAGCCAAGAGCAACAAACTATCAGAAATCAGTGATTCTTCATTCCTCGCACCATCTTCAAAAACTGCAATTATTCAAGAATTACATACTATTATTGGACATGAAGTCTGCTTAGCAGTGGAGAAGCTAATGTCAAAAAAGTGATTTATTTATTATTTTCATAGTTTTCTACTTGTTTTTGCTAGTTAGCCTCAAACATCTTTGAATATCAGCTCATTAAATTGACTAGGTATTTTAAAATTTTTAACTCACAAATTATTTCTTAGTACAGTATAAAGTCATTACATTCCCATAAAATGGTGGAGATACATTTATCGAGGGATCAAAAAGCTTATCTAAACTTTCTTTATTAAAATACTTTGTTTCAAAATATGGATACTCTATCCTTTGTACATTGAATCCATTATCTTCAAGAGCCTCTCTTAAAGTTATGTCACTAAAAAATGTAATGTGAGTAGGATCGTTATACATTCTAAATTGTTTGCCATAACGACGTGCCATAGCGCAGTCAAAGTTTGGTGTAGAAATAATTAATTCACCATGAATCTTGGTGATGCGAGCTGTGCTCTTTATAAATTCTATAGGGTTTTTTACATGCTCAATAACATGGGAACAAAATACAATATCAAAAAAATTTTCTTCATAAGCACTAGAATCTAGCTCACCAAAATGAATATTATCAATATATTTTTTTGCTTCCTCAATAGCAGAATCAGAAACTTCAAGACCATACTTTTGATAATCATTACTAAATGCAGAAGAAATGAAGCCAGGACCGCAGCCTAAATCTAATATCTTTTGACCGAGTTTATTCGGTCTAGAGTTAATATACTTAATCTCTTCTGCGCAAAATTCTATTTTTCCATCTTTTTCTTCAAGTAAATTTCGCGTAATACCATCAGGATCAACTTTTTCAGCCCAATAATTTGTGTAATCTATAGTTTCATCTTCTTTTCGATGTTTGAAATATTCAAAATATTTTGACTTTAAAAGTGTTTCGGCAATCTTTAAATCTTCTTCCTCATCAATATCAAGTAAACCAGCATATTTAGATACCTTAACTTTTGCATAAGGCTCAATAATTCTATTTCCATGCTCAAGAAAAGAAGAGACTTTAGTAATCCAGAAGCATCCCGTTTCAAGCATTTTTTTATTTTTATTTTGAGTCATTGGTCTCTCAAATAAGTCTGGTGAGTCAAGAAAAAAACGATCGAATTCTGAATAAGTTACAACACTTTTTATTTCATTATTTGCAATTAATGAAATCCCTTCCTCAATCCACTCTTTTTGATTAAGAGGGTTTGTTGCCTGCAAGAGAACAATATTTTCGAAGGAAATATCTTTTTCCTCATATTTTTCAATCACATAACGCATTATATCCTCTGCTTTACTATCGTCATCCGAAGTGAAGTCAGGTCTTTCTATTGTTTCAATACCATCATATTTTTTCGCAAGTTCAAGATATTTCTCAGAGTCTGAGGCAACAACAACCAACTTTTCGCAGTCTACTGACAATGCGCACTCAAGCTGGAAAGTAAAAAGAGGCTTAGAACCAATAAGTCTAATATTCTTATCTTTAACTCTTTTACTATTTTTTCTTAAAGGCAGTAGGAATAGATTTTGTATTTTTTTCATTTGATGAAGGATAAATTAAAGAATTTGATTATAGTATTATATTGCAAAAAATCATTAAAGATTGAAAATTAGAATCTAATTAAATTTTTCTAAAATTCTAGCAGCTTGAATTAAGTCACCTGCAATATCCGATGCTTTTGAGTCTCTGGGGAATGAGCTGTCTGTGAGCAAAATGTTTAATGGAATATCAGCATTTTTACCGGCCAAGATATCACTTTCACTGTCTCCGATAAGGGCAGAAAGTGATAAGTCCAAATCATGCTTATCTCTC
>Ga0181607_10002738_pt1 | contig 15521 bp, 17 predicted proteins | sample 041ome_9_FD_132420 | JGI IMG/M metagenome (GOLD analysis project Ga0181607, IMG submission 132420) | Coastal salt marsh microbial communities from the Groves Creek Marsh, Skidaway Island, Georgia - 041413US metaG (megahit assembly) | ecosystem: Environmental > Aquatic > Marine > Intertidal zone...
GATTATCGATCATGGTTTTAGTATTAAGTATTTCAGAAATCACAGTGACTTATGTTTGGCTGGTGAAGATAAATCATTTATCAAAAATTTTATGACCAAAAGTGGTCAATCAATTTTTAAGCCAGCACTAGCAAAAGATATTTTTTCAAAAGAAGATTATATTTAAAGTGTTAATTAAAGATAAGACAGCTGTAATTACAGGTTCAAATAGAGGCATTGGTTTCAAAATGCTTGAAATTTTTTCTGAAAATGGTGCAAATATAATTGCGTGTGTAAGAAATATAGATAAGGAACTTTTAGAAAAAATTAAGACTATACAAAAAAAATTTAATAACAATATTTTTCCAATTGAATTACATTTAGAAAATGAAGATAGTGTTAAAAAAGCTTTAAGTGAAATTAACTTATTAAATATTGATATAAATATTTTAGTTAATAATGCAGGTACAATTCATACTGCCTTATATCAGATGACTTCATTAAAAAAGTTGAAAGAGATTTTTGAAGTAAATTTTTTTACTCAAACAATCTTTACTCAATATATAATTAAATCAATGATTAAAAAAAAATTTGGAAGTATCGTATATATTTCCTCTAGCTCAGCAATAGACAATAACATTGGAAGAAGCGCTTACTCTGCCTCAAAAGCAGCCTTAATTTCTCAATCCAAAACTTTATCTAGAGAATTGGGACTATATAACATAAGAGTTAACACAATAGCTCCAGGACTAACTGATACTGATATGATGAATGAAAATACTCCACCAGAAGTATTAAAAGAAGTAGTATCAAATACCTCTCTAAAAAGAATTGGTCAACCGAATGAGATAGCAAACTTAGCTTTATTTTTAGCGTCGGATTTATCATCATATATTACTGGTCAAGTAATCAGAGTCGATGGAGGCATGTAATGTTTGAAGCTGATAAGATAAATTTAAATAAAATTCTGAAGTTTAAAAAAAATTTAAAAAAAAATATTTTAGATATGGCACTTCATGCTGGTGCTAATAGTTCTCATTTCGGTGGTGCACTTTCTATTCTAGATATAATTTCTGTATTATATGGTTTTAAAATGAAGATAGATAAACAAAACCCAATGTCAGAAAATAGAGATAGATTTATATTGAGTAAAGGACATGCTTGCTTAGCTTATTACGCTGCCCTTTGTGAAATTGGATATATAAAAAAAGATGACTTAAAAACATTTGAAAAAAATGACAGTGATTTATTGGGCCACCCAGTAAGAAATATAAATATTGGGATTGAGTTTTCAAATGGCTCACTTGGCATGGGTTTATCAATTGGTATTGGTGTTGCTCTTTCTTTAAAAAAAAAACAAAAAAAAAATAATGTTTTTGTAATTATGGGAGACGGAGAGTGTAATGAAGGTTCTGTGTGGGAAGCTTTAATGGCAGCACCAAATTTTAATTTAGGAAACTTAAATATAATAATTGATAGAAATAATTTTCAACAAACTGGTGATAATAAAACAATAATGGATCTTGGAAATTTAAAAAATAAAATTGAAAGTTTTGGATGGAACACAACCGAGATTGATGGACACGATATAGATAAAATATACAATTACTTTAAAAATATTAAAAACAAAGATAAACCCAATGCCCTAATTGCTAATACAATAAAAGGAAAAGGTTTTAGTTTTTCAGAAAATAACAATGCTTGGCATCACTCAATTTTATCTCAAGAGTTATATGATAAAGCTTTGAGTGAAATTTAATTTATAATTATGAGAATAGAAGAAAAAGATATTAAAATGTGGTCAATAATAGGATCAAGAGCAACATTTGGTATTGCTGCTCTTGAAATTGCAAAAAAAAATAAAAATTTGATCACTTTAACTTGTGACGTTTCTACCTCAGCAGGCTTAGATAGGTATAGAAAAGTTCTTCCTAACCAATATCTTGATTTAGGAATAGCAGAGCAAAATATGATTGGAGTAGCAGCCGGATTATCTAGTGAAAACTTTGATGTAATTACTACTAGCTTTGCTCCATTCCAGACTATGAGATGTTGTGAACAAATTAAAGTTAACATTGGATATATGAAACAAAATATATGTATGGTTGGTTTAGCTAGTGGTTTAGTTTTAGGGCCTTTAGGATATACACACTGTTGTATAGAAGATATAGGGGTTTTAAGAAATATCCCAGGTTTAAATATTATATCTCCAGCAGATTCCTTAGAGACAGTTAAGGCTTTAGATGAAACAATTAAATCCAAAAAACCTACATATATAAGACTAACTGGTTCATCAAATAATCCCATGGTCTATAAAAAAGATTATAAATTTAAAATCGGTGAATCTATTACTGTTCACGAAGGAAAAAATATTACTATTTTTTCATCAGGAGCAATGGTTTATCAATGTATAGAAGTAGCAAAGTTACTTGAAAAAAAAAACTTATCTTGCAAAGTAGTAAATATGCATACAATTAAACCATTAGATACAGAAATTGTAAAGCTTGCATGCGAAGAATCTAGCCTAATAGTTTCAGTTGAAGAGCATAATGTAATCGGGGGGCTTGGAAGTGCGATAGCAGAATTTAAAGCTTCTTTATCAAACACTCCTAGAATGTTAAGTCTAGGTATTAAAGACAATTATACTAAAGGTGGTAGTTATAACTTTTTAAAAGAAAAACATAGACTTGTACCATCACTAATTGTAGAAGATGTTCTTAAAAATTTCAAAAATAAATAATGGATAATTTAGATAAATATAAGAAAACCTTTATGGAATCTTTATCTATTGATAAATCAGCTTTTAGTGAAGATTTAAAATATAATGAAGTTCCAGAATGGGACTCAATTGGTCACATGACTCTAATGTCTGGTTTAGAGGAAACTTTTAAAATTACACTAGAAACTGATGATATTATAGATTTTAGTTCATTCAATAAAGGCATTGAAATTCTAAAAAAATATAAGGTTTTTTAATCTAATCTTTAATAATTTTATATTCTAGAGGTTTTTTCGTCTGCACTGCAGAAGGAATTATAGCTGAAGAATAGTCTCTTCCATTGCAATAAGAGCAAGCAGTTAAATATTTTTTATCATAACATAAATCTTTTATTTGATCCCTAAGCTCCTTAGTACTCAAACTTTCATCATTTAAATCTACTTCATCTTTTGGATTTTGAGGAATTGCTTTTAAATTAACTCCATTTGCTGAAAAAGGACATCTGTAAAGTTTTCCATGTAACAATGAAACTAAATCACTGTTACAACAATTACTAAATAAATGTTTTAGTTCTTTTTCGTTTTTATTTGAATATGGCATTATTCTTCCACAATCTTGCCAAATAGTACATCTGGTGGTACTGAAAAGTAAATTTTCTTTTTTACATAAATCAATCAATTTATCATGCGCAGTTGAACTTACTCCATAATTTGTAATATCTAATAAAACTTTTTTGTGACGAAGAGATTCTAAATTTTCCCCTTTTGGAACTATTTTCGCATTCGTATAAATAACTATCTTATTAACTTTATCATATGTTGTTAGTTTATTTATTATTTTATACAAATTTTTATTCATAAATGGATCTCCACCTAAAACTCTAAATTCGTCTAGCTGGTCTATACATTTCATCAATTTTTCAATATTTCTAAACATCATGTCCATATCACTATCTTTAGGAGCAGTGTAATATTGCATCAGGTTGGAACAATCTTTACATTTCATTGAACACTTTTCAGTTATTTGAACATCTATAGTTTTAACGAACAACTTATCAGATTTTAGATAAGTATCTTTCTTGCTCATTTCATTATAAAAGTCTAATTCTCTTTTTAATTTAAGCGGCTCCATTATTGACTTTCCATCCGCACTTAAAATTTTGTAATCTTCAACATTTAATTCATTAAATAACTGAGAAGAATTATAAATATTTTTAAAACCTGTTTCTTTTAAGAATGGGACTATTGAACTAAAATATATATTACTGACGAATATATCTGTATCTTTATCAAATTCTGTAAGTTTTTCAGGTGAAATTATTTCTTTATTTTCTACTTTTAGATGATGTTTTCTAACATCGCTATCACAAAAACAATCAACTTCAAAATTATATTTTCGTAGAGCTTGTAAGGTAACTTTACCTAATGTCCCTGCCCCATATATTATTAAACGATCTTTTTTTTCCTCTTTTTTTAAATAGTCGTCAAATTGTAACATGAAATGATTTGTATTTTATTATATACCATTGTCAATTATTTTTATGAAAATTACCCATTATTCAAATTCTTTTATTAGTGTTAAGGAAAATCAAACATCTATAATATGTGACCCCTGGATTGGATATGGATCAGAAAATGGCTGGCTATCATTTCCAATTTATAAGAATGAATTAAAGTTAATAGAAAAAATAAAAGCAACACATGTTTACATAAGTAATTTACATTGTGATAATTTTGATAAAAAATTTTTAAAAAAGTTAAATAAAAAAAAAATAAAAATTATTATTAAAAATTTTAGGAATAAAAGATTAAAAGACAAAATAAGAAAATTAGGTTTTGAAAATATATTAGAGTGTGATGAATGGACAAAATATAAGATTAACAAAGATATTTCGATAGCAATAATTCCACAAATAACTTCAAATTCAAGTGATGCTGATGATGCAATTAACTATGATCTAGACACTTCAATAATAATACAATCTAACTTTTCTAAAAAAATTTTTTATAATAACGTTGATAATCCTTTGAGCATTAAAGATCTCATTAAAGTAAAGAATTTTGCAAGAAAAGAGTTCAATAACAAAATTGATTTACTCTGCACACCTACTGGAGCAGCTGGAGAATATCCTCATTGTTTTACAAACATTAATAGAGTTGCAGAAAAACAAAAAATTGTAAATGCACATTTAATAAATTTAAGTAAACAATTAAAAGCTCTAGAAATTAAAAATTTTTTTCCAGCTGGGGGAATTTATACAATATATGGAAAATTTCATTATTTAAATAATCTAATAGCTGAACCAAAGGAAAATCAAGTTGAAGGCTTATGCAAAAAATTAAATGTTAATTATTTTAATATTTTAGGTGGGAATAATCTTTCTTTAAAAAAAGGGAAATGGTCTAAAGGAGAGACAAATAAAGTTTTAACAAGTAAAGAAAAAATTATAAAAAAAACTAAAAATATTAAATATTTTTATGAAAAAAATTATACAAATTTTAACAAAAAAAAAATTGATGATTATTTTATGAACTCAAAAAAAAATTATTTTAAAATAATGAAAAATTTTAAAGTGAAAAGTTCATGGAAGATTGATTTTTATATATATAAAAACCTTACTTTAGACTTAAATAAAAAAATAAATAAAAAGAAATCTCAACTTTTGAAAAAATATAATTTAAATTTTAATAAAAAAAATTCAAAATTTAGTCATTTAAAATGTTTTTTAGATCATTCTCTTTTTGAAGGACTTTTAACAAAAAAATATACTTGGAATCCAGCTTTATCTGGCTCTGTTATAATATTTGAAAGGAAACCAAATATATTTGATCCAAATTTAACTTATTCACTTAACTTTTTAAATCATAATAAATAAAAAAATAAATTTTATTTTAAAGTTTTTAGATATTGGAGATATTCTTCTGCCTTTTCACTATTCTCATCTGGGGCCCAATTAGGAGTTTTTTTCCAAGTTTTAGGATCATACACACCCATCATTGTTTCAAAAATTATTGTTGATTTAGAAGTCATTACATATGTATGCCAAGTGTTCGCAGGCACTTGAATTCTCTGACCTGGTTTTTCAATATTAAGTATTTCTTCAGGACCTCCATTGTTGTCAAAAAAAATTAATTTAAAACTGCCGTCAATTAAATGCATTTTTTCAATCATGCCTGGTTCTGGATGCATGTGTGGTTTCATATAAGAGTTCGCCAATATAAAATTAAATACTTGATTAAATTCATCACCTTTTTTATGAATAATATAAGGTGATCTTTTTCTTTCTGATAATTGAGCTTGATTGAAATAAAACCTTTTATTTCCTGAAGTCAAGTTGGGAATTTTGTATTCAAATTTAAACTCTAAGTTTTCCATTTTAAATTGTCATCAATTAAATTTTTTTCATGCAAGTTTTCTAGGTATTGTAATCTATAAAATCCTTTAAATTTAAATATTTTATCATCAAATTTAAATTTACTGAAATTTTCTATCATTTCAGAAATGCCATCTCTAACTGTATATTTACACTTAAAACCAAATTCATTCTCTGATAGATCAAATAGTACTTTGTATGTCCTGCTATCGTGACCCTCTTTTATCTTTCTATCTGTAAAAAGTTGTTCTTTTGAATTCTCATTAGAGTTATTAATAAATTTAATTTTTGTACCGGGAACTAATTCTTGAATAATTTTGGCTACATCAATAATTTTTATATTATTGTCATTTCTGCCGATGTTTATAATTGATACTTTACCGTTTCTATTTTTTTTTTCATATTCTATAAAGTGTAAAATTGCTGCACATGCATCTTCAATATACAAATGTGGTCTCCAGGCCTCTCCATTTGAATTTAGTTTGATTTCTCCTTGTGTTAAAGCCATTCCAACTAACATGTTTATAACAACATCAAATCTTATTCTTGAGGAAACTCCAAAAATAGTTGCAAATCTCAAACAAATTGGAGAAAATTTTAAATCCGAAATTAATGTCAAATCCTCCTCGATTTGCAATTTGTTTAATGAATAGCCTGTTTGTGGACTGGTCTCTGACATTTCAGTTAAATAATTTTCTGTTTTAGCTGCTCCAAAAACTGAGCAGCTAGATGCAAATATAAATTTTTTATTAAGTGACTTGCACATTTTTGCAATATTCAATGTGTATTCTCTGGTAGGATCATATACTTTTGCAGATGTTAATTTATTAAGCGGATCATTTGAAATACCCGCTAAATGAACCACAACATCACAGTTTTGTAAATCTTCTAATTTAATATCTTTAGCATCTTTTAAATTAATCTGATCACTTAAATTTTTATTTTCAAAAAGATTACATTCTTTAAAAAAGCCAATATCATAACCTTGTATTAAATAATTTTTTTTCAAAAGAAAAGGGATTAAATAACTGCCTAAATAACCACCACAACCAGTTATTAAAATTTTTTTTTTCATTTTAAAAATTCAATTGAATTATCTTTTTTAGTAATTACTTTAATTTTTTCTGGCCAATCAAAGTTAAATTTGGGATCATTAAATCTAATACTTTTTTCAAAACCTGGTCTATAAAATTGAGAATGAAAATATAAAACCCAAGTTTTTTTCTTTAATGTTAAATATGCATTAGCACAACCTTTCGGCACAAGTAATCCAAGTCTATTTTTTTCACTTAAAATAAAAGATTGCCATTGCATATAGGTTTTAGAATTTTCTCTCATATCGATAACTATATTATGTATCTCTCCATGTATGCATGAAATTATTTTGTTTTCACCATATGGATATTTTTGGTAATGAAAGCCTCTAAGCGTTTGGATATTTTTATTTTCTGATATATTTACTTGTTTAATTTTAAAATTAACTTTTTTTAGCTTTAATTCATTAAAACAATATATTCTTCTGAATAAACCCCTTTTATCAGTAAAGGGTTCTGGTTTTATAACTATTAAACCTTTAATCTTTTGTTTTTGAAATATCATTAATTACAAAACTTTTGGGCTAGATGGAAAAGGAGTAATAAAATCACCATTAAAACCAAAAGATTTACATTCTTTTATAATCTCATCTTTAAAATTCCAAGCAAGCAGAAATATCACATCTGGTTTTGAGTTCATGCCAGCTTCAAAATTTACAATTTTAATATTCGTACCAGGAGAAAAAAGGTTTTGTTTTAAAGGATTATTATCAATTATTAAGTCTATATTATTTTGGTCAAACCCACAAAAATTCAAGAATGTTTGGCTTCTTGCTGAAGAACCAAAACCTATTATTTTCTTATTTGAAAAATCAGAGATAATTTTTTTTATCTCTTTTTTGTGAATTTCAACTTTTTCAGCAAATTTTATCCATGATTTAGTTTCATTAATTTTGGTTTTTTCTTCATTTGCAATCTCCTGCTCTAATGCTTTAGATTGAATTTGTTTTTTTTTTGAAAAATAAATCACAAATGAGCCACCACTTATAGGACTTCTTTTAATTTCAAATGGATAAAGATTAAACTTATTTAAAAGGTAAGTTATTGATTTTAATGTAAAATAACAGAGATGCTCGTGATAAACAGAATCGTAGTGAAGTTCATTAAATATTATATTTGCATCGTGTATTTCAAAAACTCCAACACCATTTTCTGCTAACATACATTCGACACCAGAAATAACACTATTAAGTTCACTTACATGAGGAATAACATTTCTTGCGAATATCAATTTAGCAGCCCCATGCTTTTTAAGTAAATTATTTGCTAAATCTTTGCTCCAATAGTCATTTATTGTATTAAGATTATTTTTATTTGCGATTTTACTAATGTTCTGAGCTGGATCGATACCATAAACTTTTCTAAATCCACTTCTTATGAATGGCTTTAGAAATGTTCCATCATTTGATGCTATTTCAATTATTAAATCATTTTCTTTATCTAATTTAATAGTACTATTTACATTAGAAAAAAAAATTTCAGAATATTTTTTTGCGGTTGATGATGTTGATGTAACCCACAAATAACTATCAAATAAAATTTCTTTTTTGATTGTTTCATTCAACTGTAATAAAGATGACTCTTTACAAAATGATAGAGTTAAAGGATATTTAGTTTCATTTTCAAATTGTTGTTTTTTTAATGAATTTGCTAATGGATGAAGACCTAAATCTAATACTTTTGTTAAATTTTTTGAGTTAGAGATTCTGCATTCAGTTATTTGATTATAATTATTATCTATCATATCCATTCTAATCTATTATTAATTTTTTTTTCTTTAATTAGTTTTTCTAATTTTTTTAATCTATTTACTTTCTCATTTCTAAAATCATTTTCTGTAAAATTGATATCTTTAAAATATTTTACTAATTCGTTGCCACCACTTTCTAAATCCCATTCAGGTTTAAAATAATCTTTCAAGGTATTTAAAATTTTTTTAAAGGAGACTTTATAGGTTCTTGGATCATTATGCTGATTTAAAAAAACTAACTTAGAGCCAGGAACAACACGCTGTGCTGCCTCTGCTAATTCCCTTACTGTATAATTACCATTTTCAATTCCTACATTAAATGACTGCCCACTTACCAGTTTTTTTGGGGCCTCTAAACCTGAAATTAATGCATTGCAAAGGTCCTTTATATGAATTACAGGTCTCCATGGTGAGCCATCACTTAAAATTTCTATTTTGCCTGTTGTAAAAGCAGAAGCAATAAGACTATTATATACGATATCACACCTTAATCTTGGGCTTACACCAAACACAGTCGATGGCCTAAACATAACAACTGTAAAATCATTATCATCTAAAGTTTTGATTTTTTTTTCTGCTTCCCATTTTGTTTTTGCATAAGCTGTAACAGGATTTTTTTTACTATTTTCTTCTTCAAGTTCTTCGTTATTATCTGAAACACCATACATACTTTGTGATGATGCATAAATAAATCTTTTTACTTTTTGTTTTTTACATAATTCAGCAAGTTTTAAAGTTGATTGATAATTAATTTCTTCAGTTAGTTTTGGGTCAAAATCACCCAATGGATCGTTGGCAAGTCCTGCTAAATGAATAACGGAATCTATTCCATTAAGGTCATCATATTCAATATTTCTAATATCTTTTTTAATATGGTCTCTTAGATTATCTTTTATTTTAATTAAATTACAATCATAGAAATAATCTACATCATACCCTTTGACATCATATTTTTTTTTTAATAATTCATCGGTTAAAATCGAACCTATATACCCATTGCTTCCTGTTACTAAAACCGTCATAGATTTAATCTATTTTAAAATTTAAAAAATAAGTTTATAACTACTCATAGTGTAAGTTTAATTCAATTAAAATTATATTAATAGTCTTTAAAAAATTATTGTTATGAAAATAAATTATAGAAATAAAATGACCGATACTTATTCTGATATTTACCAAGATCAATATAGTTTGAATAATAAGGTTCTTAATTACACCACAAAAATAATTAAAAAAAATCTTCTTGAAATGGGTATTTCTCTTCAAGAATTAAAAAAAATGAAAGTTTTAAATATAGGTACTGGAATTGAAACAGTTACATTTAGAAAGTTAGGGGCAAAAAAAGTTTATCATTTTGATATTTCACAAAAAGCAGTAAATGCAGTAAAAAAACACAACAAAAAATATAAAAACATAATTTCACAGAGAATTGATGTATGCAATGAAAAAATTAGATTAAATGAAAAAGTAGATGTGATTTATCTTTGTGGTGTTTTCCACCATTTTAATAAACCAAAACTTGGTCTACAAAATCTTTTAAATAATTTAAATTATAAAGGAATTATTTTTATAAGAAATTATACTTCGGGATCAATGTTTTTTTTTCTTGTAGATTTTATTAGAAAATTTGTACCTAAGCTTGATGTAAAAATAATTCAAAAACTTTTGTTAGAAAGGCTTGAAAAAAAATTTGGAAAATTTAAAACAGATAACAAATATTGGATAAATAATTACTCTAATTATTTATACAATACATCTGTAGATAATTGTTGTGTACCAACTGTAAATTTATTTGATGCAAATAAGTTTCAAAAATATTTTGTTAAAAATAATTTCAAAAATTTACTTGTAAAGAAGTATCCAATCTACAATCATAATGATCATAGAAAAATCGATGTAATGATGCAATCATTTATTTTTAAAAATTTAAATCAGAAAAAAATTAAGTTAAAGAAAAAATTTTTGAATCATGTTGATCAATTAAATATTAAATACAAGGAAAAGCATATCGTAGATACAGTTAAGCTTATGAAAATAAAATTAAATAAAATTTTAAAATTAAATATCGTAAATAAAATTGATCTTTTAATTGATCTTCAGTTTATTGGAAATTCTTTTAGATATTCAAAGTTTTATAAAACACCTAATTCATTTTTTTTTAAGAATAATCAAAAAAAATTATCTAATGCTAAGGGAATTCACCAACTGTTAAAAGAAAGATTAAAATTGGAAATTTAAGAAAATTTAAATATTTAATATTTTATGAAAAAAAAAATAAAGTTTTTAAAATTTAATGAAACTCATCTAGTTGAAGAAATTAACAAAAATACACCCTTAATTGTAATAAGAGATTTTTTCAAAAAACAAACTTGTAAAAATATTGTTACATTATGTGTAAAAAATTCCTCAATAAAAAATCATCGAGTCAAAAAGTTTAATAAATATTTTGATTTATTTACACTTGATATTTTACCAAGTAACGTCTTAACAAATAGAATCTTTAGACGATTTGAACTAAGCGAATATGCTATGAATAAATTCGAAGAAATTAAAAAATTAATTAAATTACATAACAAAGTTTTGAAAAAGTTGCCTGTAAAAGGAAAGAAAAAAACTGGTAGCAATAAACGAGTGGCGGTAATGCATTATCCAAAAGGTGGTGGTTATTTCGATTGGCACCAGCACATCAGATACCCTACTAATTATTCTGGTATTGTTACTTTGTCAAAAAAAGGTAGTGATTTTAATCAAGGTGGTGTCAATTTTGAAATTGCTGGTAAAAAAATAGATTTAGAAAAGTATAATATTTCAATTGGAGATCTGCTTTTATTTAGATATGATTTAAAACATTCTATATCAAAAGTTGACCCTAAAGAAAATTTAGTGCTTGATAGTAGTGGTCGGTGGTCTTTGGTTATGTTTTTAGATTAATCATTAAAAAAGTTATCAAAAATGTAGGATTCTATGATAATAAATTATTTAAGTGTAATATAAATTAAATGATAAAAAATAATTTTTCTATCCAGGTTCAAGAGTCTATAAGTAAAATAGATCTAAAAAAAATTCATGAAGTATCTAAATTTTTAAAAAAAAAAAAATCACAAATCTTTCTAGCAGGAAATGGGGCAAGTGCATCAATAGCTAATCACGTTGCAACAGATTTAACAAAATCTGCGGGTTTTAATGCTAAAACTTTGAATGAGAGTAATCTTATTACGTGTCTTTCAAATGATTATGGTTATGAGAACTGGATGTCAAAAGGATTAGAATTTTATAGCTCTCCATCCGACATAGTTATTTTGATAAGTTCAAGTGGTAAATCAAATAACATAATTAATGCTGCAAAATTTTGTAAGAAAAATAAAATGATGCTGATAACTTTGTCAGGTTTTTTGCCAAATAACCCTTTACAGAAATATGGTAAATATAACTTTTATGTTAAATCTAATAATTACAATGTTATTGAAGCTACACATTTGGTCATATTGCTTAATATTGTGGAAAACTTGATTTCATAATCAAATTTTAATGTTCTCAAAAGATAAACTTTCAGTATTTGAACTTAACTCTCATCAGCCATTTGTTCATGGAGTTTGGGGGGAAGATAAAATACCTATTGGTGATGAGGAGGCTTTAAAAGGAAGAAGTCATTTAATTTTAAATAACTTTGAAAAAATAATTAAAAAAAAATTTAAGGATAAAGATATTGAAAATATGACTCTACTCGACATTGGTTCTTATGATGGATATATGTCTGTCGAAATAGAAAAGCGATTTAAATTTAAAAAAATTGTTTCTATTGAACCCAGGGGAAAAAATTATTTAAAGGGAAAATTTATTAGAAATTTCTGTAACATAAAATCTAATGTTAAATTTCAAAATTGTGAATTAGATCAAATAGAAGAAAAATTTGATATAGTTTTTTGTGTTGGTGTCCTACATCATTTAGATAATTTATCTCAGTTTTTAAGTATGGCTACTGAAAAAGCTAAAAAAGCAATATTCATAGAATGTCTAACATTCGATGTTAAGAACAAATTTTTAAATTTTTTTTTGAATAAATTATTTAAAAAAATTCTTGAACCAAAAGATATTATATATAAATTTAATAAGAAAAAAATAATAGGACTATCAGGACATAAATTAGAAACTAATTATTCTGATGGATCTACTATAAAAGAAATATCTGTTGTATCGTTACCGAATAATGAATATTTAGAGCAATTACTCTATGTTAATAACTTTAAATCTCAAATATTAGTTTCTGGTAAAGAATATTTTAAATTTATTAAATCTGGACTAAGAAATTTTTCTGCGAGTATAATTTATGGAGAGAAATTTAATTCTGAAAATTTAAATAGAAATGAATTTGAATACATTAAAAGATATGAAACAAACTATATAACAAGATGTATTAATCAAAATGTAATCAATAAAATTAAAAAAAATAAGTTAAACTACTACTTCCAAAAATTGCTTATTAGTAAAAAAAATTTTGAGTATGAAATAATATTAAATTTTAAATATAATTTTAATGATAAAATAAATTTTGAACAAGCTAAAATTTATTTAAAAAATAAAAAAATTTTTAAAGCTGCAAGAATTTTAATTAATATCATAGGAAAATATAATTCAGATTATAGATGTTGTTACAGAGCGTTTGCAATTCTATCTATTATTTATAAAGATAAAAAAGATAAAAAAGATTTATTTTTAAATTTACTAAAAAAAAGTAATAACAACTATCCAATTGAAATATTAGACAATATTGATTTGTACAATTAAATAAACTTTGTATTTATTTCACTTTAGATTTCACACTCTCAATATCTAAATTATGTTTTTTAAAAAAGTATTTGAGATCTGTCCCAACTTCTAGATCATAATCTTTCGGGGATATAGATATTAGATTAAAATTTATTTTTGAATTAATTATAAGATTACAAATAGAGTCATATAAGCCATTTGATGATAAATGATCTTCTACTACATAAACATTTTTGAAATTTTCTAAAATTTTATTAATTTCTTTTTTTTCAATTGGATGTAACTTGTTGAATATAAGAATAGATTGGTCATATCGATCATAAAGAGGGTATAATTCCTCAACTAATGCTCCATAGGTTAGAAAAATATTAATACTTTTTTTTTCTAAAAACTCAAAATTATTTTTTGTATTGATTTGATCAAAACTACCTTTGGGAATTCTTAAATAAACAGATTCATTCAAATTAATTAATTTAGAAAATAAATCTTTGCAATAATTTATGTTAGATGGACAGTAAATTTTAAAACCTGGTAAGTTTTTAACATGTCCCCAATCATCGATTACATGATGCGTTGGGCCAAGAGGCGCATTATCATAGCCACACGAAGTTCCAATCATTAGTATTGCTTTTTTATGTAAAGATATGTCATTCCTTAATTGTTCAAAACATCTGTGAACTAAAAAATTTGATATTGTGTATGCAACAACTTTGTAGCCCACATTTATTAGACCAGAAGCAACTCCAATTAAGTTTTGTTCCGCAATCCCAACATTTAAATATCTGTCAGGATAATCGTTTTTGATTTTCTCGACTAGATTAATTCCCATATCAGCTGTTAAAAAAAAGATATTTTCATCTTTTTTCATCTCACTATGAATTTGATCTATAATTTGATTTCTCATTTTTAATTATTTTTTAATTCATCTAAAGCTTGTTGATAAAGCTCATCTGTAAGTGTTCTATAATGCCATATAGGATCATTTTCAGCAAAACTTACACCTTTACCTTTTGTTGTATGACAGATGATTGATAATGGCTTATCACTATCTCTATTTATGATCTCTTTACTGATAGAGTCGATATTATGTCCATCAACTTCTACACACTTAAAACCAAAACTTGAAAACTTTTTATCTAAAGGTTCTAAGTTAACAACTTTATTTGTATCGGTAATGCTGCTTATTTTATTATAATCAATTAACACAATAAAATTATTTAATTTTAAATGTCCCGCTAGCATGAATGCCTCCCAAACAGAGCCTTCTTGTATTTCTCCATCTCCACAAAGGGTAAAAACTAACGGATTCTTATCATATTTTTTTGATTTTAATCCAATAGCAGTTCCCAAAGCAACTGACACACCATGACCAAGCGCACCAGTTGAATGCTCAACTCCTTTTACTGAATGACTTACATGCCCAGCTAATAACGAGTTGTTTGAATGATAAGTTGATAAAGTTGCATCATCAATTATACCAAAAGAGTTTAATACTGAATAAGTCGCGCAGGCACAATGGCCTTTACTTATATATACTCTAGATCTATCAGAAGAATTAATTTTTATTTTTTCAACATCCAACAAGCTATAAATTGCTGTCAAAATTTCTACCACAGACATATTAGAGCCTAGATGACTAGCTTTACTTTTAAATAATAATTTGAGAATCTTTAATCTAATATCACTAGTGTTTAGGTAATTGTTTTTCATCTATAAAAAAATTTTTTTCAGTGCATAAATCAAGCCAATTGAGCTATTAGTACTGGTCAGCTGCACGCATTACTGCGCTTCCACACCCAGCCTATCAACGTGGTGGTCTACCACGGCTCTATAGGAAGA